>Ga0070708_100000540_pt1 | contig 28468 bp, 32 predicted proteins | sample KBSK5503metaG_FD_65469 | JGI IMG/M metagenome (GOLD analysis project Ga0070708, IMG submission 65469) | Corn, switchgrass and miscanthus rhizosphere microbial communities from Kellogg Biological Station, Michigan, USA - KBS K5-50-3 metaG | ecosystem: Host-associated > Plants > Roots >... | reverse complement strand
AAGGCGCCGGGGACCTGGCGAACGGATAGCCCGCCTCCGTCCAGCCATTGGCGAGTGCTGTTCGCCGCGCGATCGATCAGCTTGGCCGAGTGGGAGAAATCACCCGACGAGACGTTCAGCGGGCAAAGCGGCGGCACGACCACGATCTCCGCCGTGCTGCAGAAGCGGTCGATGTCTACTACCAGCTGCCGCGTCGTCAGGAGATTCACCGCGTGCAGCGCCATCCCCAGGGCGGAGTAGGGCGGGTGCTTGAGGGTGCAAGAGAAGCCGGTTGGGAGCACGATCAGGCGCTCGGCGCCGAGTCCGAGCGCCGCGGACAGCGGCGTGTTGCTGGCCAGCGCGCCGTCCGAGAGCTGGCGGTCGGCGATCCGTACCGGCGGGAAGATGGCGGGGATCGCGGCGCTGGCGAGCACCGATTCGACCGCGGGCCCCGACGAGAGGCAGACCTCCTCGCCCGAGAGCACGTCGGTGGCGACGACGTGGCAGGAGACCTTCGCCTCCTCCAGCCGCGCGAAGGCGAGGTGCCGTTCGAGAAGCGCGCGCAGCCGGTCCGGAGCGAGCAGATGCGGGCGCCTGCCGATGAAGGCAAGGAAGCCGCCGACGAGACCGAGCGGGAAGACGTCATCGCGGCGCAGGTCGCGCCAGATGGCGACGAGGCTCTCCACGCCCGCGCGGTCCGGCCGACCCGCGAAGTAGGCGCCGTTGATCGCACCGACCGAAGCGCCCACCACCAGGTCGGGAGCGATGCTGCGCTCGACCAGCGCTTGCAGCATTCCCACCTCGACGGCACCGAGGCTTCCGCCACCCGCGAGCACGAAGGCAGTGCATGGTGTTCCCATGGCGGGAGATACACTATCGCGCCTGCAGCGAGATGGCTTCGAGGACCTGAAGACGCATTCTCAGGTGCCGAAGGACGGAATTGCATGAAATCTGCAGCAGCGGGGGCTGCCGCGGTGGCACTTCTCGTCGGATGTACCTTTTCCGGAACCCAGGTTCGGAAGCGCGCCGCGCTCGACTTCGGCAGCCCGGAGGACGAAATCGCATGGTGACCCGGGATTCGGAGCTCACGAAATCGACGGTGGACGAGCGACCGCCACTCCCGATCGCGTGGAGATGCAAGACCCGGGCGATCGACCTCGGCCGCGCCCCTGCTCGATCATCGGCGCCGCGGGAAAATTGCCGCGACGTCACGGTCGTGCGAACTGGAAGGCGATGGGATTCCTGTTCCGTGAAGAGACCATCCAGTGTTCTAGGAAGCCACTGGCGGTTCTCGCGGCCATCGGCACTGCGATCCATGGCTCATCCGGATGGTTGAGCGGGCGGTCTCCGTTGAAGTTCGAGGGCGAGGTCACTGGAGCGCTCTTCCACATCGGCCGCGCCGGTGTGGATCCGAACAATCACGTTCGCGTCCGTGGCGAGGTGTCCGAAGCGTCCTGGGGATGCGACGTGCGTTTCTCGTGCTTCTTGCCGTTCCAGGCGTTTCGGCTCGCCGTCATCGGTCCGATCGGTCTGCTGGTCGGACTCGTCGCGGGCGGCTACGCCGGACTTGCAATCGCTGCTGTCGGAGCGCTCGTGCTCGCAGGCGTCGTCCTTCAATACCGCAAGGAGATGGAGGAAGCGTCGTTGTTCGTTCGCGGCCTCATCGGACAGATGAAGCTGTAATCGGCGGAGCTTGATCCGTCAGAACCGGCGTGTGTCGAGGACCTGGCCAGTCATCGCGCCTTCCACCGCAGCGACGTACGCGCGCGCGGCGTCCCGCGCCGGCATGCCTGCTTTCGGGTCCATCTCCATCGCGGCGAGCGTCTCGGCGATCCAAGGCGGCTGCAACGCGCGGACGACTGCCGATCCGATGGTCCCGCTGGCCCCGACGACGACGATTCTCATCCGACCGCCACCGGAAGGTGTCGCGGCCTAGGATGCGGTGGGCCCGGCAACGTTTCGGACGGAACGGGTCAAAGCGGGCGTGCTGGATTGGCGATCGTGCGCCACATGTGCGCGACCGCGCTTCCGTCCTGCCCCAGGCCTTCCCGCGGTTGGCGGAAGTGGCGTCCCACGATGTCCGCGAACGGCTCGAGCGAGACCGGCGCCTCCGGATCGAAGCTGTACTCGTCGTTCAGCGTGACCAGGCGCGCCTCCATGTACCAGCGGTGCTTGCGCGCTTCGCGGTATGCGGCCTCGATGTACGGCTCCGGCACGTAATCGGGACCGAAGATCCTCCGATACGACTCGGGATATTCGTACCCGACCTCCGGGTCGGGATAGAAGCGAAGCGCCTGATGGTAGCGGATGGCCCACGCCACCTTCTCGGGCACGTAAGGCGCAACCAGCTGCGCCCCCCAGTAACCGTGATCGGCCGCGTGCAACGCGAAGCCGACGTCGTGCAGGAGGCAGGCGAGGACGGTCTCCTCCGGCACGCCGCTCTCGAGCGCGCGCATGGCGCTCTGGATCATGTGCGGTCCGGGCGCGAACGGCAGCGAACCCTTCTGGTTGAAGCGCTCGCGGAAGAAGTCGAACAGCGTCCTCACGTGGCGATGCTAGCAGGGATTGTTTGGGAGTTCTGTGGGAGCCTCAGCCATGTCACTCTATGCCCGGCGGGCATTCCGGTCTTGGAGCGCGGGCCGGCCGTGGAACGGATGGTCTGCGACGCCGCCAGGCCCCGGCGGCGCGGCCGTGGTCGAGCGCGACCACGCCGTCCTGCAGCGCCTGCTTGCGGTAGGCCCTCAGGATTTTCCGCCGAATCGAGCTGCGCCCCCGGACCGCCGTCCCATTCCACCTTCAGGTCCAGAAGGACAAGCCGCCCTTCCATGTCCGAGAATGACGGTTCCGTCGACTTCGTCCCTTCCTCCCAGCCGGAATTGTCAGGCTAGCAGGACGCGGCGGGAGCGTGCCACCCCGCCGCGCAGGGGACTGGATGATGCCCAAGCTGGACGGCCCGGCGCTGTTCCGCCAGATGCAGATGCGGCCGGATACCAAGGCGCTGCCGGTCGTGTTCATCACGGCGAAGGCTGCCCAGCGCGACCTCGACGAGCTCATGAAGATGGGCGCGGTCGCGACCATCTCCAAGCCCTTCTCGCCCAAGGACCTGCCCGAGCAGCTGCGGGAGATCTGGAAAAACTGCCCTAGCCGGGCCAAGCGCGCCCGGCGCGCCGTGCGTCCTATTTCAAAGGCGCCGGCATCGCCGACGAATGATGATCGACGATCATCCAGTTCGCGCCGCGCTTCCGATAGACGAAGCTGTAGCGTGCCGGGATGCTCTGTGTCTGCCCGTCCTTGACGTATGAGAAAGTGTAATAGCCGCTGTTGATCGCGACGTCGCCATAGACCCGGATCAGCTGCTCGCCGAAAGCGACCTTGTGTCCCGGAAGCGCCTTGAACGCCCGCTCGAAATAGCCGCGCAGCCCGTCCTTGCCGGCGAGCAACTTGGGGGAAAGGGTCCCCCACAGCACGGCCGCGTCGTCGTAGAGCGCAAGGATCGAATCCGGATTGTCGTCGACGAACACCGCGGCCCATTTCGCTGCAGCGCGGGCAATCTCCTGGTTCGCCTGCGCCGTCTGGCCCGCGGTGGGCGTAGCCGTCGTGAGCGTCGCCACGAGCAACAGGCCACCGAGCATCTCAATCGGTCTGAAAGACCGCGCGAACGTCATCGTCTCCTCCCGTTGGCGTTGGTTCCCCCGAATAGCTGCTTCTGTGGTCCTCCCTGGGGCAGGAGGCCTGATGGAGCCTACACCCTTCCGGGCGGCAGCGGCGGGACGCCCCTAATGCAGGGGCTGGGTCTTGTCGTGCTGGAACAGCGGCGCCACGAACTTCCGCGAGAGAAGGCCGAAGGACAGATCGGGGCGGTTCCGTCGACTTCCTCCCTTCCTCCCAGCCGGAATTTTTCAGGCTAGCAGGACGCGGCGCGAGTGTGCCACCCCGCCGCGCAGGGGAAAGTCTCGCGCGCCGCACAGCGCGGCAACATCCCGCGAGCCGCGCTGTCAACAAGAGGGCGGGATCGACTCGCAATCCGCCTGCGCGCCCCAGCGCGGATCAGCCATTGGTTCGACAACGCAGAGCGTTCCGCGACAGGAATCGTCCGCAACGGGCTTGTACCTAGAACCTTGGTCGGAGTAGACAGAATCAAGTAGGTCGCCGACCCTGTCCGGGGGGAGTCGACGACAGAAGTTGAATCTCGCTCACCCGCCGAGTGTCTCAGCCTGCGGAGGCGTTCTGGAAGCGCTCTCGGATGCGGATCTGGTAACGAACCACCTCGCTGAAGGTGACGGTGGGGGGAGTATCTGGCTGCAGGAGCTATTCCGCCGGCACTACACACAGGTGGTGACATGGTGCCTGCGGGTCGCTGTCGACCGCAAGGAAGCCCATGACCTCACGCGGGCCGTCTTCGTGAAGGCCCAGCGCCAACTCGAGACCCTTCGCGGAGAGTCCAGGGTTTCGACCTGGCTGTATTCGATCACTCGAAGCGAGTGCCTGAACTATCTCCGATCGCGCTCCGCGCTCGACGATGCGATGGACGACAAGGCCGCCGAGGCGCTGCCCGGCGATCCGGAGTCGCGGCCGGAAAGCTTGTTAGAATTGCACTCGTCGGTCCAGGCCGCGCGCGCTCTCCTGGATCGCGAGCTCAACCAGATCGAGAAGCGCGTTTTCACGCTGCACTATGGCGACCACGTGCCGCTCCGGACCATCACCAACCTGCTCGGGCTCCAGAACGCGAGCGGCGCGAAGGCGTACCTCGTCAGCGCGACACGGAAGCTGGCCCGCGCCCTGCAGCGATCGCGAGCGAGCGAAAAGCTGACGGGATAACGAGGGAGAACGGATATGGCGGAACCGAGAGCACAAGAACGTTCGTTGCTGACGAAGGCCCTGTCGCCTTCCGAGGTCTGTGCGACTCCGTTCGAACTGAGCAGCCTCGCCGACGGATCGCTCCCTGAGCCAGCAATTGCGCGCCTGCAGGCTCACCTGTCGGGCTGCCCGCGGTGCCAGACCGAGCTGACGCTGTTGAACTACTTCGAGAACGCCGTTCCCAGGCCCGACGAGGAGCGCGCGGTGCGTTGGATCTCGGCGCGTCTGGAGGCCGAGACGATCGGAGGACCTTCGCTGCCCCGGCGTTCCCTGTCCAAGGCGCTGAATCTCGCCGGGTTCGGCCTCGCGGTCGCGGTACTCGGCGCGGCCGTCACCATCGGACTGCGGGAGAACCACGAACCAAAGCTCACGCCGCCTTCGCCGTCGGCGTCTGCCGTCCTGCGGTCAGCCGCCATCACGGCGCTCTCTCCTGCTGGAGAGATCGACGCGGCCCCCGACAGCCTGCGTTGGGTGCCACACGCCGGCGCCGCCTCCTATTCGGTTCAGCTGATGGAAGTCGACCACGCCGAGCTCTGGAACGCCGAAACCCGCGACGCGGCCATCGCGTTGCCCCTGGGGCTCCGAGCGGGGATCGCTCCTGGAAAGCCGCTCCTCTGGGAGGTGATCGCGAAAGACGCGGACGGCAGGGCGGTCGCGTGGTCCGGAAAGCAGCGCTTCAGCATCAAGAGGTAGTCGCAGCGCCAAGGGGAATGGATGCCCACCATCGTGATGAAGCCAACAATGGATCGGTCGCGTGATCGCTCGATCGCGGCGATCCTTGCGCTGACCGCCTTGGCGCTGCCGTCGACAGCGCTTGCCGTTGGCGGCGCCTACTGCGTGCGCGTGGACCCCGGGGGAACCGCCCAGCTCAGTGTGCCTGTCATCGACCCCAACGACCCCACCCCGATCATCATCGACCAGGTTGTTGGCCCCGCCGTTGGAGAGGTCGGAATCGCGCTCGGCGCGCCGGAAGCAGGAGGAACGGCCGTCATCGACGGCAGCTCCGCGGTCATCCGCACGGTTTCTCCCCCTGACCCGTCAGGGCTCTCCTCCAGCTCGACGGTGGCGGTGGCAATTACCGTCCCCGATGCGGCTCCAGCCGCGGCCATCGTCAACGTGACGTCCGGTGGCGCCGCGTCCGTGCCGGATCCTCAGGCGACTCCCTGCGACACCGTCCAGGTCGGGGCGGTGGCGCCTTCGCCGGTTTCCATCACTTCCCCGCCCACCACGGACCTCGGCGCGAGTCCGATTCCCCTCCTCGCCAGCACTGCGGCGATCTTTCCGGTCCAGACGCAGTCCAGCGCCGTCTTCGCGCCGCCGGCGAGTGGAACATTCTTCGCGCTCGCTTTGCAGAATCCGGGGCCGGGCGACTCCGTCATCTCGGTCGAACTGTGGGACACGGTCGCGGGTTTGCCAGTCGCGTCCGCTACGCTCACGCTGCCTTCGCTCACCAAAGTGTCCCGTGGGATCTCGGAGCTCTTTCCCGGGGTGGTTCCCGGCGCTGGAACCGTACTCAAGGTGACGGCCACCGTCCCCGTCCAGATGCTGGGAATCAACGGAAACGAGGCCGACGGCTCGGTCAGGCCAGTCCTGCCCGCGCTCGCGTCTCCTTGAGCGCTGGACGCATCCTGGCGCCGGCGCGATGATTCGCCCTGGTGCCGCTCCGCGCGATCAGTCTCGGCCTGATTTCCGTCCTGGCGGGGGCGGCGCAGGCGGGGTCTCCGACGCTCGATGACGCGCGGGCATTGCAGCAGCGGGGCGCGCTTCCCGAAGCGCAGAAGGTCTACGAAGCGCTGCTTCCAGAGCTGCGCTCTTCGGATCCGGCCGCGCTCGGCGCCGCTCTCAAGGCGCTGAGCAAGATCGCGTCGGCAGAGGGGCAATACGAGTCCGCAGCCGCGAGGGCACGCGAGGCTATCGACGTCTACCGTGCGTCCGGAGACAAGGGCGGCGAGGCGCACGCGATCCAACTTCTGGCCGTCGCAGAGCTCTACCAGGGGCATTACGCTTCCGCGCTCAGCCTGTTGGAGAGAGCGCTGGCGCTGGCCCGGTCCATCGGCGATCGCGAGCGCGAGATCGAGGCGCTGAACAACATCGGGAGCGTCCACTTCCACCAGGCGCGCTACCTCGAGGCGCTGCGTGCGTATCGCGAAGCACTCGACAGCGTCCGTCAGGCGGAAGCTGCGCCTTGGAGCCCAAGGCTGCGGCGCATCACCATCACAAACCTGGCGGCGCTCTTCCAGCGCGTCGGGCACGACGATCAGGCGATCGAGCTTTATGGGGAGCTGCGCAATTCACCAGAAGCGCTGACTCCGACCGAGCAGGCGCGGCTGCGGTCGAATCTCGGCGATCTCTACAGGCGCCTTGGCGACCCGGACAAGGCCCTCGAGACATACCGGGCCGCCCAGAAGCTGCTCGCCGGCAACGAGCACAAGCAGGCGCGCATCCGCGTGCTCACGAACATTGGCATCGTCCAGGCCCTCGACATGGGCGACTTGCCCGTCGCGGTCGCGACATTCAGCGACGCGCTCGCCCTCGCGGAACAGACCGGCGACCCCAGGGAGGCGACGCTGGCCCATCTCTACCGCGGAGAAAGTCTGTACCGGCAGGGCGACGCGGCCGGGGCAACGCACGACTTCGAGGGGGCGCTGACATTGTCCCGGCAGCTCGGCGCAACGGACGAGCAATGGAAGGCGCTTTACGGACTGGGCCGACTGGCGCGGTCCGCCCACCGCGACGACGTCGCCTCCTCGCATCTTCGTGACGCGATCTCCGCCATCGAGTCCGTCCGGGCGGAGCTCCAGCTCGCCTCGCTCAAGAAGGATTTCCTCGCGGACAAACGCGATGTCTACGATGCGCTCCTCGAGATCCTCCTGGAGCGGGACGACGTGGCCGCGTTTTTCGAAGTGCTGGAACGGGCGCGGGCCCGGACGTTCCAGGACCGCCTGGCGACGGTGCAGCCGACGCTCGCTGTGGTCCAGGCGCGCCTCGCGCCGGGAGCCGTCCTTCTCGAATACTGGGTCGGACCGCGCCGCGCGGCGGTGCTGTGGGCGACGAGGCAAGCGGCCGGCATCGCCTCGCTCCCGGCCGTCGTTCCCGACCTCGCGGAGATTTCATCCCTCTTGACCGAGGCATCCTCGGGCACGACCGACGGTTGGAGGCGGCCCGCCGCCACGATCGGAGCGCGGCTGCTCGGCGGAATCCCCGCGCTCCGGCGGCCCGACGCCTCCCACCTCATCGTCGTTCCGGACGGAGCCTTGGGGGGAATTCCTTTCGAGCTGCTGGACCCGGGCACAGGTCTGCTGATCGTCGAACGGTTCGACGTGTTCTACCTGCCCTCCGCGGCGGTCCTGCTGCGCGATTTTTCTGGCCGCGCGCGTTTCTGGGCACCGCCCTGGAAGCTCCAGCTGGTCTCATTCGCCGACGCCCGGATCCAACCGGCGTCGCACGGGCCGGCGATGGAGCTCGGCGGCGCGGAGCTGAGCGACCCGCTTCCAGCCTCGGCCGAGGAGGCCCGCGCCATCGCGCGCACGTGCCCCGGCCGCGTCCAGCTCTTTTTGGGGAACGCGAACCGCAAGAAACACCTGCTGGACGGCGCCGCGGCGGGCGCACCCTTGCTCCACCTTGCGACCCATGCCGTCGCCGACACGGCCAGCCCGGAACGGTCGCGGATCCTCTTTTCGCCCGCGCGGGAGCAGGACGGAGTGGACTATCTGTTCCTGAAGGAAGTCTACGATCTCGACCTGCGCGGGGTCGACCTCGTCACCCTTTCCGCCTGCGATACCGAGCGCGGCAAGCTCGTCCGCGGCGAGGGCCCGTACGGGTTCAGCCGCGCGGTCCTTTCCGCCGGGGCGCGCGCTGCGGTGACTACCCTCTGGCGCGTAGCCGACGAGCCTACGCGCGACTTCATGGCGCAGCTGTACTTGGAGCTGAACCGCGGGAAGCCGAAGGCGGAAGCGCTCCGCCTCGCGAAACTGCGCTTTCTGAACTCCGGGACGGCATTGCGACACCCGCGCTACTGGGCCGCGTTCATCCTCACAGGCGACGGCTTCAGTCCGATCCCCCCAGTCCTCTCGTGGAGCACGCTGCTTGGCCTGGCCGGAGTGCTGCTCCTGGGCGGCGCCGGCGCGGCCGCCGTGTTCCGCAATGGCGTCTTGCGCACCAGGAGACGACGAGGCGGGGTTGGAGCCGACAGCCGGACTTGAGCCGGCGACCTAGAGAGCAAGAAGCGCGCAGCTGAATCTGCGCGCGCGCTCGCGAGGAGCGGAACAGCCCGCGAGCAGCATCCACAACGTCGCGTGTGGAGAGTGCGCTGGGATTCTTCGCTGCTGCGGTCCCGACGATCTTCTCCCAAGATCTGATTACGGCATGTCCCGATGGGAATCCGGATTCATTTCGATGCCTGCGGCTGTTGCGCCAGTGCCTCGAGAGGCGCGTAGTCCGCTGTCGAGCCGTGGCCGCCGGCGAAGCGCTGCGGCGTGGAGCTGAGCCGCTTGACCGCATTGACGAGCGCGAGCTGGCCGGGCGTGGGCTTGTCGCCGAGCTTGTCCCGGCCCGGGCTCCAGATGTCGACGACCCAGCCGAGCCGCGCCTCGGGGAGGTAGCCGATCAGCAGTCCTTCCGCGTGCGGATTTTCGATGCGCAGGATCTCCAGCTTGCGCGTGCCGTCATCGAGCGTGCGTTGGTTCGCGATCTCTTCGATGTGCGCGGGCTGTGGCTTCTCTTGCAACAGATCGCCATCGATCCTGTGCGGCGCATTCACCACCTTTTCGAAGTGCGCGCGAGTGCCGGCTCCGACGAGCAGCGTCGCGCCTTCGGCGACGTACGTGCGCAGGCCGCCAGCGTGATCCATGTGATGGTGCGTCTGCACCAGATACTTGACCGGCTTGCCCGAGTACTTCGCTTTCGCGGCAGCGATCGTGAAGCGTGACTGCGCCTCGCCGACGGGCGCGTCGAAGATGACGAGGTGGTCCGCCATTTCCACCACGAGCCCGTTGTGCGTGCCGCCGACGACCTGCGAGATGCCGGGCGCAAGCTCATTCAGGCGCAGCGACGGCGTCGCGTCGGGATCGAAGCCGAGCGCATCGGAGTCCAGATACGTGCCGATGAACTGGCGGCGAATGACCCACTGGTAGGGCACCTTGCCCGTCGCTGGGCGAGTGGCGCTGGCCCGCAGCTCGGCGGGAATGTCGAAGCTGCTCGCATCGATCTGAGGGTTGAGCTGCACTTCGTCGTACTCGATGTGGATCACCTCGCGCCCTTTCAGCTCGTAGCTCTGCCGATAGGGGAATTTCACGCCCGAAACGTCGCGCCAGTCGGCGAGGACGAGCTCGTAATTCGAATCCCCCTCGACGTTGTCGGCATCGCGCGTGCCGATGCGCGAAGGCAGGCCCGTCGTCTCGTCGAAAGAGACGGCGAATTCGACATCGCCCTCCTGGAACGCGAGCACAGGGCCGCGCGCGCGCACCGAATTCGGAGCGGATTTCATCATCGCAAGCAGGCGAGGCGATGTGCGAACGAGCTCGCGTTGCGCGGCCGCCAGCCGAAAGCCCGACATGGTGTGGCGCGGCGGGTCGGAAGCGATCTCGCGCTTCACGCGGCTGGTGGTGTCGATTCCCTCCACGTAGCCGGCGGACGGCGTGACGATTTCGCTGAATCGGTACTCGCGCGCCGTAGGATAGACGAGCTTGCGATCCCAATCGGTGCGCGCTGCTTTGGCCGAAAAGCTGCGCGTCAGGACGAATGTCGAATCGCCCGCGAGGCGCATCTCACCGTCCGGCTTGTACGACTGGTGCGGCTCCCAGTGCCGCGCAGTGCCCTTGGCGGTCATGGTTTCGATGGCGCGGAGCTTGTCTTCTCCGCCCATTGCGGCGAGAGCGCGATCGAGCTGTTTGTTCTGATCGCCACTCGGCTTCGGGCGGCCTTCCAGGCAAGAAGCAGCGAAGAGCAAAAGCGCGGCGGCGGTAAACAGACGGCCCATGGGATGGTCCTCCGTTCGCGCGCTGATCTACTCCAGCGCAGCGAGAAACGCACCACGGCAAATGCGGCCGCTGGGGTGGCGCGGCTCGGTCGGGGTCTCAGGCATAGACCGGTCCTTAACACACTCCTCTGACACGTCTGACGCGCCCGCGCCGCTGAGCTAGGCGTCCGCCCCGTCTGGCCGCGTCGCTCAGAGTTGTTGCTCTTGCCCCCGCACCCCACGAAAAGGTCGGCGGCGAACGAGCTGAATCTCCGAGTTGCAGGCTCCCGCAACCAATCTCATCGATGACACGGCCGCCTGCGAGGGCGGCCGTTTCGTTTTCACCACGATCTCGAATGCCCTCGCTCCCTGCGGACGGTCGAATGCTTCGCGCACCTCGGCGGGGAGAGGCACGTACAACGGGCCTGCAACTCAGTTGCCCCAGCCTTCGTAGGCGAGGAGCGCCACGGCGCGGCCGTTGCGTACACGTGCCGCGAATCCGAGTCGGGTTGCCGCGTGAAAAATGATGCCAAATCGCGCCGAAGGTCGGAGTCGGAACATTTCAGCGCGGGCGCGGCCCATCGTCGGAAGTGCCGGCTCGGAATTGGCGGAGGAAGTTGCCCGTTCGTTTACGCCGTCCTCAAAAGGGGGACAAACATGCAGAAACGATCGATCCTCGCTTGCCTCGCGGCCGTCGTTGCCTGCGGTGGGACCGCGTCGTCGAAGAGCGCGGCGAGCAGCAGTGCTGCGACGACGTCGAGCGGCAGCGATTTCAACTACGTGGTGACTCCGCACTACGTCCAGGCGAATGCGGCCGACGTGAGCCCAGGCCAAACGCGCTGCGACAACGGCACGTTCGCGTGCTACGCGCCGGCGCCGATCCGAGGAGCCTACGACGTCCCGGCAACGCTCGACGGCGCCGGCCAGACGATCGTCATCGTCGATGCCTTCGGCAGCCCCACCATCGAGAGGGACCTGAAGATCTTCGACCAGGCGTTCGGGATCCCGGACCCGCCCTCGTTCACGGTGCTGTGCCCGCAGGGCTGCCCCACCTTCGCGCCCAACGATGTCTTCCATGACGAGATCGGCTGGAGCGTGGAGACCAGCCTGGACGTGGAGTGGGCGCACGCGATCGCGCCGCGGGCGAACATCGTCCTGGTGGTGGCATCCACCTCTTCGGGGAACGCGATCAACGTGGCCGAGCAGACCGCCATCGGCCTCTTCCCCGGAAGCGTGATGTCGCAGAGCTTCGGGGTCCCCGAGTTCCTCATCACGGCGAACAACTCGCAGGTCCAGCAGGCGATCAGCAACTACGAGGTGGCGAACGCCGCCAACATCACTCTGCTCGCCTCGGCGGGCGACTTCGGCGCGACCAACGGCGGACCGATCGTCAACGCGGGCTTCCCGGCATCGCTTCCGCTGACCACCGCGGTCGGCGGAACGATGGGCAACCCGTACCCGTTCGGGCTGGTCAAGGGCAACGCGAAGAGCGGGTTCACTTACGGCGGCGAACAGTTGTGGAACGAGCTCGCTGCGGTGGTCGGCGAGGACGTCGCGACCGGAGGCGCGCCCAGCCTCTTGTTCGGGGTGCCCTCGTTCCAGGCCGGCCTCGGGCTGAGCATGCGCGCCATCCCCGACGTCTCGTACAACGCGGCCATCGACGGGGGCGTGCTCGTCGCCTGGTCCGCGCTGTTTCCTGCGGGAAGCTTCTTCATCGTCGGCGGCACCAGCGCGGGGTCGCCCCAGTGGGCAGGCATCGTTGCGCTCGCGAACCAGGCGAACCACGGCCCGCTGGGGTTCATCAACGGGGCGCTGTACAAGCTACTCCACGACCCGACGAAGTACGCGCGAGACTTCCACGACATCACCGTGGGCAACAACCAGCTGGGAGGAACCGCGCCCGGCTTCACCGCCGGCAAGGGCTGGGACGACGCGAGCGGCATCGGGACGCCCGACGTGGCGAACCTGATTCCGGATTTGATCGCTGCGAAGTAGAGCGCCCGCGGCAGGGGTCGCCGGTCCGAATCCTGCGGTCCCCGTGACGAGTCACAGGCGCATGAGGGCCGCAATCGCCGCTGCCGCTTTGGCGACTCTCGCCGGTTGCACGTTTCCCGACGCGCTGGTGCGGAAGCGCGCCGCGCACGACTTCGGCTGCCCGGACGACGAGGTCGTCGTCCACGGGTTAGGCGCGGGCGATCGCGATCGTGAAGCGCTGAGCGGGAACTCAACCGATTGCCGTAATCGAGGGCGCTCGCTGCCACGCGTCGAGGAACTGTTCACTTGGAGGCTCGTACTGGCTCGGCTGGCCGGCGCAGCCCGTGGGGACCACAGGAAACCAAGCGAGCAACGAGGCTGGCGGGGCGCGGCCGCCGCCCTGCGCCATCCAGCGAACGACCCTTGTACATTGGCGTAGAGTGCATGAATGGCGCAGAAGTACGTCGCCCCCTTCGGTCGCTGCGTCGCACGGCGGGTGTTTCATTCCCGGTCCAAGCAACGCCGCCTCAGGAAGGCCACCGTCGAGATCGGTACACCCGCAGCCGTGCCAGGAAGTGATTGGGGCTGCCGCGTCAGGATTCGAGGATTGTCGACCGAAGTGGATCGCACGGTGTTCGATGTCGACTCCGTGCAAGCCCTGTCCATCGCGCTGACGAACTCGGGCCTGATGGTTACGTCCTCACGCGAGTTCTTGGAAGGCCGGCTCCATCTCTGGGACTCGCCATGAGCACGCCTCTCTACAGCTGTTGACATGTACGGTAGAACGCCGTACACTTGCTTAGATGGCTCGCTCAGCGAACAGGCGCCGCGTACCCGAGCGCAAGACGGCACGGATGGAACTCCGCGTCACACCATCCGTTCGCCAGCTCATCGAGCGGGCAACAGCGCTGTCCGGCCTCGCCGCAGGCGACCTCGCATACGATGCAGCTCGACGCATCGTTGAAGAGCACGACCGGATGCTGCTCCGAGGAGAGGACCGCGACGCTTTCTTGAAGGCCGTGGCAAATCCCCCTCCGCCCGCGCGGCGCTTGGTGGCGGCGCTGAGACGCCATGGGTTTGAGATCAGCTGAGCTCGAGTGCCGATCCGGTTCGAGCTGCTCACTCGCCGCCATGACCGCCGCGAATTCACTTCAGGTGTGCCCGCGCTCGACGACTGGTTCCAGAAACGCGCCACGCAGGATCAGCGCCGTCATGTTGCCCAGGTTTTCGTCGCCCTGGACGAGCTCGGCATCGTCGGCTTCTACAGCCTGAGCATGTTCACGCTCGCCCTGGAGAGCCTGCCTGACGAATTGGCGCACAAGCTTCCGAGGTACGAGGCGATTCCCGCGGCTCTCATTGGACGGCTCGCGCGCCATGAGCGGGCGAGAGGCTCCGGCATCGGCGACCTGCTCGTCGCCGATGCCGTGAAGCGCGTGCTGGCTGCAGCGAAATCCGTCGCTGCATACGCCGTCATCGTGGATGCGAAGGACGAGCGTGGCCGACGGTTCTACGAGTCCCACGGCTTCATTTCGCTTCCGTCTCGGCCCAACCGTCTCTTCCTCCTCACCGAGACTGCGGCGGCAGGGCTGCAGGTGGCGGCCGAAGCGAAAGAAGGCGAGTGAGGTCCTGTGGACGAACGCGGATGACATTGACGAGGCGAACGTGCGGCAGCTTTCCAGCGGCAGCCCATTTGTAGACTGTCGCCGTGCAGACGCCGAAATGCTCCGCGACTTGGCGAACGGTGAGGAGCTGCTCGATCCCGCCGTTCAGCTCATCCGCCGAACGTCGCGACGGTGGCAGCAAATTGGCAGCAAAATTTCTGGAAACCGGTTGATTCGTTGGGACGTCTGGGCCGTCGTAGTCCCCTCGGTTCGAGGACTTACGAGAGTTTGCGAAGCGCTGGCAACGGATGCGATGCTCGTTCATCGCTTGGGGTGCAAGTGGTCGCCGGTTCAAATCCAGTCGCCCCGACCAATGGAGGCCCCTGATCTTCTTCCTGTTTGGGAGATGGTCAGGGGCCTCAGCGTACGAAGCGCTCGCACGCGCGCTCCCGGGCCGGAGCGCATGGCACTCTCCCGCCGTCATTGCTGCATTGAATGCCGCCAAGGCGCCGCGGCGACGGAGTGTCCTCTCACTTCTCCACGCGGCCATCGAGAATGAGCCGGACGGCGCCCAGCACATCCGGCGCGGCCTGACAATCTCGCGACCCCCAACAGAGCCCCGGATCGAGGAGCACCGCGCGCATTCCGGCGGTCCGCGCCCCCAACACGTCGATCGAGTAGATGTCGCCGACGTACACGACCTCGCCGGGGGAGAGCCCGGCGCGCTCGAGCGCCTGTCGGAAGATGACGGGATCCGGTTTTTCCGCGCCGACCTCGGACGAGTCGAGCACGAACTCCAGCGACGGCAGCAGGCCGAGCCGGTCGAGGCTGGCTCGCACCGACCCGTTCGAGTTGGAGATCACCGCCGTCCGCACGCCCCGCTCGCGCGCCAGCGCCAGCGCGGCCGCCGCGCTTGGATCGGCCGTGTCCCAGACGCCGATCGGTACGTTGTACCCGCGGTGCCAGACAGCGATCGCGGCCACGACCGACTCGTCGGTGACGCCGGCCTCGCCGAGCAGGTAGCGCAGGTATCGTTCCGCGGTCCCCCGGCTCTCGGTGGAGGCGCGACGCGCGGCCCCGAGCTCGGGGTCGAGCCGCACGCGCGCACGCCACTCGGCGCGCTGGAGCGCCTCCGCCGTGACGGCCACGGCGTGGCGAGCCAGCTCGCCCGCGATGGTGCCGTAATTCATGCGGATGAGGGTATTGCCGGCGTCGAAGAAGATCGCCTTCGGCCGGCCCTCGTCATTCGTGGCGTACCTGGCGCGTGGCTGTTTCAGGTCTCCTGACTCCCGCGGTTCACCAACGCGATGGCCGAGATCGCGAGCACCATGGATAACACGATCGAGGCGGTGAGCTTCTCCCCCGCCACCAGCCATCCCAGCAGCACCGCCACGATCGGATTCACATACGTATGCGTCGCCACCAACGTTGGCGGAAAATGCTTCAGCAGCCACGCGTACGCGCTGAACGCGACCAGCGAGCCGAAGAAGATCAGGAACAGCAGCCCGAGCTGCGACTCCCCCGACACCTGGCTCCACTGCAGCGCCTGATGCTCGCCGCGCAGAAGGCCCGCGGCCAGCAGCATGAGCGACCCGCAGAGCAGCGGGAGCGCCGCGTTCAGCGTCGAGCCGTTGGCCGGCTGCAGCTTGCGCGCGTACACGATGCCGACCGACCATGCGATCGCGCTGATCAGCACGGCGACCAGGCCCATGAGCACCGCGGGCTCGGTCGTCACTTCCGGCCGGAAAAGCACGGCGACGCTGAGTGCCCCCAGCGCCAGTCCCGCCCAGGTCAGGCCACGCGGCCGCGGGCCCAGCTTGAGCACGGGAAGCAAGAGCGCCACGATCGCGGGCTCGATCGCGATCACCAGAGCCGCGACTCCGGAGGGCACCTTCACCTCGGCCCAATGGAGAAGCCCGTGGCTGACGAGGAAGAACAGGAAGCCGAGCGCGAGCCCGGCTCGCCATCCCTGACGCGTCGGCCGCTCGCCCTTCGACAAGGCCCAGGCCACCAGGATCGATCCGGCCACCAGATGCCGGGTCCCGGCGACGAACAGGGGCGGGATCGATTCCACCGCGTAGCGGATGGCGAGAAACGTCGAGCCCCAGATCAAGTAGATGGCGAGAAACGCCAGGACGGCTTCGAGCCGTGCGGGCCGGGCCAACGAGACGGCGGGCGCGTTCATGGGATAACCGTCTAACTCAATGTCATCGCGGTCCTCGAGCGCTCCGATCATACACGCTCGCGCCGACTCTGCGAGGGGGACCTCAGTCCGGCGATCGCATGCGCCACTCCGCCAGATCGTCGTGCACCTCCACGGTGCCGGAGTAGGGGATGGCCAGCGGCGCGAGCAGGTCGTGGAAATGGCAGACCTTGATCCCGTCGCCGACGGTGGTGGACCAGGCGTCTCCCGGGTTCAAGACGGTGGACGACAGCTCGGCGCAGTCGTTGGAGTAGATCTGGTGAGGTCGTGAGTCGGCGTTGACGAACCGGAGCGCGCCGCCTGCCTCGACGGTGATGGCGGGTGCGCTGACGCCGCGTTCGTCCAGGCGCTCCTCCGGCACAGGCTTCGTCCCCCGCGCCATTCCCGCGCACCCGCACAACCCCAGAAGCCCTGCTGCCGCGATCATCCTCATCTTGCGATTCATGGTCATCCTCCCTGTCGGGTTCAGCCTAGGAGACCGCGCGGCCGCGGCGTCATTCCGCGGGGAATAAGTCGCTGGCGGTGCAGTCCATGCATGGAGGTGCTCACGCCGACGCCGGCGCGGCGTGCGACGCGACCGTCATGGAATCGCCGGAGAATGGCGGGACCCATGCCAATCCCCGCGCCCAGCATTTCGCCATCCGGCGCGGATGCTAAGGGCAAGCTGCGCTTCCAGGACCCGCAGGTGGAGGGCGACCACGTGGTCCTGCTCGTCAGCGAGAAGGTCAGTAGCGCCTACCTAGCGCATCTCCAGGATGCCGGCGTTTCCTAGCTCTTCTGCGGCAGGGACCAGGTCGACGTGAAGGTGGCGCTCGACAAGATCCGGCGCGTCCTGGGCATCCGGAAGCTCCTGCTCGAAGGCGGCGGCGCCTTCAACGGCGCGGTGCTCGGCGCGGGGCTGGTCGACGAGATCAGCCAGGTCATATCGTCCAACGTGCCCTCGTCACCAGCGGCAATCGATTCGACATCCATCCACGGAACTCCCCGCGGCCTTCGGGGAGCGCAAACCGGATCGCCCGCCCTTCCACGGTCGCCGTCACATCAAAGCCGGCCAGCGAGGCTGTCCATTCCGTATCCGTGCGAACGACGGTCAACTCTCCTTCCGCCACGGGAGCGAAAGTGCGTTCACTGCCCCAGAGCCCGACGAACGGACTCGAGGCGACAGCGGCCACTGCCATGAGGCGGAGCACGAGCGGGGTCATGAAGATGATTCGCCGTTGTACCCCAAGGAGCGCGATTGAGGGGCCCGGGTAGCCGGCCGCACATCGCGGCCGGCTCCCGCTCCTCGGTCACGGCGCGAATTGCGCCACGAAGATGTCCTTGCCGCCGGCCGACGGCGCGGCCAACGACGTGGTCGTTCCACCGATCACGTATACGCTGCTCCCGCTCACCGCCGCTGCGAGGCCGACTTCGTCTCCCGCCGAGCCCAGCGTCTTGATCCATTGGCGTGTACCGGCGCTGTTGTACTTGGCAGCGAAGACGTCGTAGCCGCCCTGGAAGTGCGCGGTCATCGATGCCGTGTTGCTGCCCGTGATGTAGACGTTGCCGGCCGCGTCCGCAGCGACCGCGAACGCCTCGTCAGTGCCCGGGCTTCCGATTTGCCGCTCGAAGACGTATACGCCGGCCGCAGTGTATTCGCCGACCCACCCGTCATAGCCGCCTGCATTGGTGAAGGCGAGGTCGCCGGTCGTGGAACCGCAGACGACAGGATTGCCGCCGGCCACCGCTACGGCATAGGCGACGTCGTCGCCAGCGGTGCCGCGGATCTTGGTCCATTGCAGCACGCCGTTGTTGTCGTACTTGACGAGGAACGCGTCGTGCAGTCCGCCGTTGTAGGCCGCGCCGCCGAAAGCAGCGGTGGTGTGACCGGCCACGTAGACGTTGCCGGTCGCATCGAGCGCAAGGCCCCTGGCCACCTCGTCGCCTGCGCCGCCGAACTGACGGATCCAGACGGGCGTCATGAACTGGTCATATGTCTCAGCGTGCGGGCGCGGGCGGAACGAAGTCGATCAGCATCTTTCCGAGCAGCGCGTCGAGCTCGGGACGGACCGGATCGGAGGGCCCGTCGTAGCTCCGGCGAGCGGAGCTCGCATCGCCGGTGCGACGCTCCGCCCAGAGCATCGTGCGGCGAGGTCCGCGGATCAGCGTCAGGTGCACGTATGGGCCGCTCGTCCCCGGCTCATGGCGGATCGGGCGCACTCCGTGTGCCTTCAGGAGATCGTCGAGCTCGATCTGGGCGCGGTCAGCGAGCGACGACCCGTCTTCGTGAGGGAGAGGCCGGTCGGCCGCTGTGGCGACGAGGAGCTCGTACTCGAAGGCAGGGGCGTTCTCGCGCAACGCCGCCGGCTGCGCGATTCTTTGCGGGCGCAGGTCGGCATCGAAGTAGGTCCGGACACACCCGGACGATGCGGCCAAGCAGGCCAGCAGAGGGAGGCCCTCACGGAATGGAGTCATAGCTCATGCGATACCGTGGACGCAGGCCGATCGCGGGGAAGCGGACCGCGTGACCTTCCAGGACGACCCCGTCGAGTTGCAGCTCGGCGGTTTCCATCAACGGTGAGGAGGCAGCAAACTCCATGACGATGTCTGTCGGTCCGTCAAGTGCCATGGTCTCTTCGGCGGACTGCTTCGGGAATTCAAGTCTGGCGCCCTCCCGGTATCGCCCTCGCCAGATCGAGGCCGGCATTTCCGGAGCGCGCCCCACGCGCAAGCTGGATCGACCCGGAGAGAGCGACCAGCCGCCGCGATGGGGACGAAACGTGAGCCACACGTGAACCTGGCCCGGTTCGTCCCAAGAATGGTTGGGCAACGGAATGAACGGCGGGAGTGGGTATAGAGAGAACCAATCCGCGATCTTCTCCCCTCCATCCCAGACGGTGACGTCGAGCCCGGAAACGGAGAGAAGCACGCCGTGCGCATGGGCGGGCTCGGAGAACACCGTCACTGGTTCGTCGCCGTTCGGCAGCAATCCGTCGGTCACGTACTCCTTCCACCCGATGGTGCACCCGCCAGCGACGAGAGTGATCGCGAGCATCGTCCGCATCATTGCATCCAGTAGAGCGGTGAGCTGAGGACGACGCCGACAGTCAAAGTCCCGTAGAACCCGGCGTCCGGTCCGCTCCGAAAAGAGCCTCCGCGAGCAGCGACCGTCAGTGGAACGCCACGAACCAGGCGCATGATTCCAACCGATCCTCCGTAGAACTGGAGTCCGCTGGTGGAGCTGGACCAGCCGATTTCGGGGCGGATCCAGAATGCGTCGAACGTCCGCTGCGGACTGCGCGGATTGCGCAGGCGTGAACGCAGCAGCTCCGCGCCGACGAAGGCTTTCTGATCCGACGGACTCAGCTCGACGCTTCCGGTGGGGCCGAGCCACAGCGCCTCATGCTGGGGACGATCGATCCAAACCGGCTCCTGCATTCGTGCAGTGGCCTCGAGGATCGGATTCACGCTTCCCCCGGAGACGGCGAGACCGGACGAGAGCTGCAGCGGCGCGACGCATGCGCTCGACGCCAGGGAAGCGATCACCACGCTTCGCATGCGGTCCTCGTGATGCAGGCGTCATGCCGCCGGTCCACCCGTGCGATTTCCGCGCGTTGGAGGAAGCCGCGAAGCAGCTTTCGCACCCGCGGGTGCGAACCGGACGACGCAATCACCGAAGTTTCTACTCGAGCAGAGCGCAGCAGGGGTGTGCCACCCCGCTGGGCGGCGTCACGCCTCAGGGCGACTGGATGACCAGGACCCAGTCGTTCGCGCCGCCGCCGTTCTTGCCCGGGGTCTCGACCTCCACGGCGGCGGACCTGGGGAGCGAGCCGGCCAGCGGCACGAACGCTCCCGTGCTCGGGTCGTACCAGCGGCCCGTGCTGGCCCCGCGCATCCTCGAGAGGTCGACAGCGAAGGCGCGCGCCCCGTCGCCCGCCGGCGGAACGTACGCCACGAGGAGATCTCCCTCGGTGGTGGCTGCAGCGGCGATGTGCTTGCGGCCCCACCGCTGGCCGGAGGCGATCGGCTCGGGGCCGCGGGTCGACACTCCAGCGGGCACCAGGCGCTCCCAGGGGAGCGCCTCGAAGAAAGCGTGCAGGTGCAGCGCCTCGAAGGTGCCGGGCGAATCGAGCTCGGCCGCCCAGGACGAGACCGCGTGGTCCACGTCGCCGTAATCCACGCGGTACGTGCCCCGCGACGACTCGCACAGCCACAGGAACGCGTTGCTCCAGACGGTTCCGCTGCCGCCGGAAAGCATGGTCCACCACCACGCCTTGCGGAATGGCTGCAGGTCCCCTGCGGGGTGCTCGTGCTCGTACGTGCTCTCGAGGAGGAACACCGGCCTGGGCGGGCTGACCTCCCAGGCGCGCAGCGCGTACCGGTACGGGTTCGCGTACTGATAGACGCCGTTCAACGCCATCGTCTCGCGGAAGCGGGCCTGGTCGGTCGAGATGCCGCCCTGGTGATCGAAGTTCCAATGCCCGGTCCACGGCTGCGAGGCGCCGGCGCTGCGGATTCCGTTCACGAGCTCCCAGTACCGGGCCTCGCCCTCCGATCCCGGCGGCGGGGCGAAGTCGCCTCCCGCGAGCCAGACGAGGTTCTTCCTTTCCTTGAAGCGCGCGCCGACGTAGCGGCCCAGCGCGGCGCACACCTGCCGCGTGTTGCCAGGCGCGCTGAGCTCCTTCCACCAGCCCTCGCGCCCTCCGTCGAATCCCAGGTACAGCGGGGCGAGGAGGATCGCGATGCCGTGCGCGGCCGCGCGATCGACGAACGCCGCGGCGCGCTCGAAGTACGCGGCGTTCGGGGTGGAGAAATCGCCCGGCCTTTCGAACGGCTGCTCGCCGGCCCGGTTCGAAGGCGGCAGCGGGTTCGGAGCCGAGGTGTAGTCGTGGTTCACGAGCATCACCTCGACGAGGTTGAATCCCTTCGCGCTCCGGTCGGCGAGGTACCGTTCCTGCTCGGCCTCGGTCAGGTTCGCGGGCGCGAGCCAGGCGGTCTCGCCCTTGATCAGGAACGGCTTGCCGCGCCGATCGACCAGGTGCCGCCCACCGGGCGCGACCTGCAGCGGGTACTCGTACGAGCGGCCCCGCGAGCGCACCAGCACCTGGACGCCGCGCCGATCGGTCCGCCCGGCTGCGGTGACCGTGACCGTCACGGTGCAGGATCCAGGTGCCGCTGCCGTCCATTCCGCGAGCCTCGGGCCGGACCGCGCGAACGTGCCGCAACCTTCCGGCGAGACGGACCAGGCGACCGACGTGCGCTCGTCGGACGTCGAGCGCGCCTCGAGCACCAGGCGTTCGCCCACCACGGCCGAGCCACGCGGCGCGACGACGGCGGCGACGACGACCGGCCGCTCCGACGGAGGCGCGACGGCGAGGTCGACGCGGGCGGCGTATCCGCGCGCCGTGGCGACGGAGACCTCGGCGTTCCCGAGCGATGCTCCGGCGGCGTCGAACGCCTCGACGCGGATCGCGTGCGGCCCGGGCGTGACGGCCAGGGCGCCGTGCCACGCGCCCGCCGCGCGCCGCAGGTCGGTCCGCGCGGAAGAGACCCAGGCCGCAACGCGCGAGGCGCGTGAGTCCCCCGGGAGGACGCGCACGGTCAGCTCGATCGAGCTGCCGGCGTAGGGCGCGGGCGGCGCCGGTCGGCAACCGGCCACCACGAGCAGCAGCACGAAGAGGGGGTTGCGCCGCAAGGGCGCCCATCCTGCCAGCCTCCTTCCGCGCCATTCAACAGCGCCTGAGCCTCCGGGAACGACCGCGTCCTGGCGGTGCGAAAGTCGGACTTCACCACGCACCTCCTGTCGAACAGGGGCGGCGGGTTCTGTGGTGAGCGCTCGGACGTCGACGCCAATGCCTCGGTCGTGTACTGGACCGTGTTCGGGGCGACGGGGCCCTTCGGGATCTTCCGGGCCAATGCCGACGGCACCGGCGAGCAGGCGGTAGACACCGGGAACGATCGCAACTGGCGCGGCGTGCGGGTCGACGACGCCGCCGTCTACTACCGGCACAACGGCGCCATCATCCGGCGGCTGAAGTAAACCCCGGCTCGCGAGCGCCGCCGTGGCCCCGTCCGGCTGCCAGGGAACGATCCTTCGGCCTTGCCGCCCGCTGTTCGAATGCCAACGCTTCTCTCTGAACGCCGGGGGAAGCGATGCGCGCGCTCATTCTCGCTTTTGCGGCGGCCGGCCTGGCGCTGGCCTGTGGCTCCGGTTCGAACGACGGCTCGGGAAAGCGCGGGCCGACGCAGACAAACCTTAGCATCACCACGAGCGGCAACGGCCTCGTGCGCGGCGCCGGGACGGACTGCCGGAGCAGCTGCACGGCCCAGGTGGCGGTCGGGGCGCCGATGCATCTCGTCGCGGTGCCCGACTCCGGGGCCTTGTTCGTCGGCTGGTCGGGAGCGTGCAGCGGTTCCGGCACCTGCGATCTCACCATGGACGTCGACCGCACCGTCAGCGCGACGTTCGCCGACATCCCGCCGCCGCCTCCGCCGGGGAAGCATCGGCTCGCCGTCGTGGTGCAGGGGAGCGGCCGGGTGACCTCTTCGCCGCAGGGCATCGATTGCAGCTCGGGGACCTGCACCGCGGCCTTCGACTCCGGCACCTCGGTGACGCTCACGGCGACGCCCGCCGCCGGCTTCAACTTCTCCGGCTGGAGCAGCGACTGCAGCGGCCCCTCGGCCTGCACGGTGACGCTCTCGAACGACGCCACCGTCTTCGCGAACTTCGTCGCCGGGCCGCCTCCTCCTCCCACGCAAGTTCACCTCACCGCGTCCGTGACCGGATCCGGGACAGTCACGGGCGGCGGCCTCAACTGTGGAGAGTCCGCGCCCGCCTGTGACGTGACCGTGGCGGCGGGGACCACGGTGACGCTGACCGCCAGCGCCGCCGGCGCGACGCGCTTCATCGGCTGGGGCGGGGCGTGCAGCGGAAACTCGAATACCTGCCAGCTCACGCTGAACGCGGATACGAAGGTGACGGCGGAGTTCCAGTCCGAAGTGATCGCTCTGGCGCCGAACGACGGGACCAACGGCGGCGTGATCGCGCTCAACTCTACCCGCGTCTTCTGGAACCGTTTCCCCTCCAGCGGCAGCGGGATCTGGGCAGTCCCCAAGAACGGCGGCGAGGCGACGAAGGTGGCCAGCGGGTCGGCGACCGCCATCGTGGCGGACGATGCCTTCCTCTACTGGACCGACGGGTCCAACCTGTTCTCGACGCCCGTCGGGGGAGGACAGGTCGCGGTGCTCGCCACCGGAAGCCAGATCGGCAATCTCGCCTTGGACGAGGTGGGCGCACTCTATTGGACCGTCGCTTCGGCCGGGACTCCGAGCTCCGGTTCGGTGCACCGGATGCAGGATCGGATGGACTTCGTGCTCGCCAATGCGCAGAACCCGAGCGGCGCCGTCGCGGTGGACGCGAGCAACGTCTATTTCTCGGAAGTCGGATCCGTCAAGCGCGTTTCGCGACAGGGCGGAGCGACCGACGTTCTCTTCTCCTGCGGCGGGAACTGCTTCCCACGGGCGCTACGCGCCGATTCGCAGAACGTGTACTTCCGGGTCCTCGTCTGCTGCTATCCGGCGCCCAACGGCGAGGTGATCGCTCTCGACAAGAAAACCCGGGCGACCCGCGTCCTATCGGACGGGAACCCCCCTGGTGGCTTCATGGACGACATGTCCTTGGACGTCAACGCGTCCGTGGTCTACTGGAGCTGGTCGGGCGGGACCCGCCCCTTCGGCATCTTCCGCGCCAACGCCGACGGAACCGGTTTCGCGGCGGTGGACAGTAGCAACGACATGAGCTGGGCAGCGGTGCGCGTGGACGACGGCGCGGTCTACTACCGGCACGCCGGCGTCATCATCCGCCGCTTGAAGTAACCCACAGCCCGCGAGCTCCGCGCCCCTGCGCGGCGGGGTGGCACACTCCCGCCGCGTCCTGCTAGCCTGACAATTCCGGCTGGGAGGAAGGGACGAAGGCGACGGAACCGTCATTCTCGGACATGGAAGGGCGGCTTGTCTGCCCTATCGCCCCTGCTCGCTCAGGAGTGCCGCTGCCCGGCCGCAGTCGCCTCGCGCCAGACCATGTGGGCGGAGGCGGTCGCGGGCCGGTGGGGAACCGGGCTCTTCCTGGCCCGCGGTGCAATCCGCAGCGTCGAGGTGCGCGGGTTTTCCGGGTGGATTGCCGGTGGCGAATTGGACAGGCGCTCCTGGCTGACCGATCGCCCCCTGCGCGTCTTCTCCATCCATTGCCCCGCGGGCGAGCGCGGCTACGTCCGGACGATGCACGCGCTTCTGGATGCGCTCGCACCGCTTGCTGCCGGCGCGGACCTGGGACCGCGACCGCGACGACCTCGGCCTCGTGATGGCGCTCAACGCGGGCGCCGACAGCGAGGCGACGCTCAGCGCGCAAATCCGCATGGCGCACCAGTGCGCGTTCTGGGACTCGATCTCGCCGGCCCTCGGCGGACGCGGCGATCGGGACGACGACGACTGACCTCGAATCGAATGCGGCGGCGGAGCTGGCGATGACGGCCAGGTCCGGTGCTCCTCGTCGCCGCATCCGGAGAACGCGACAAGCAGGGAAGCGCGGCTGCCGCCTCCTATCGGAGGCCAGCGGACGCACGCCTGAGACCTGGGCGACCGGTGCTGGCGCGACCGTTTCGCGAGCGGTCGATGGGATTTGCGTTAGGCTTCGGCAAACGCCATCCTCGCTTCGTCCTGTCGCCTCCATTTCGGGCGTCAAGCCTGAATCGCAGCTGGCGCCTCGTCAGGAGGCACATGAAGCGGATGATTGCGATCGTGGACTTGAAGAGCGGCGAAGTGTCGGTTCGTTCGAGCGACACCTCCACGCTTGACGTTCCTCTCGACCTCGATCGAGGCAGGGGCGTGGCTTCACTCCTGAGATCGTACGCCCACTACTTTTCGACGACTGGAAAGAGCGCCATCAGGGCAATGGTTCCGAGGCCGCTCTCGCGGCGCGAGCGCGGCGAGGAATGCCTGGTCGCGAATCTTTCTGAAGCGATGACGGAGCGGTGCAGCTTCACCCTGTCGGTCGTCGAGCCACGCCAGCATTGAGATGAGAAGAGCTCGACCAACGGAAGCGGGACCCGTCCTGGCGGTCCCGCTCTCATCGTCGACGCGCTGCGTACTCTTGGGAGCGATTCCCTGCTCGCCAACAGTTGTCGCAATCACCTGCGTCGATCTCCTCGGCTCTACTTGCGGCGCATTCCCCGCGTCATCCGGCGCCACGCGCGTGCCCACCAGACGAACCTTGCCTCCGGATAGCTGTACGGCCACCGCGAGGCGGCTGTGGTGCGATGGCGCAGGCTCTCGTCGGACTCGCCGCGGATCCGCTGGACGCCGTGCAGCAGCGCAAGTCGGGCCAACGATCCGGAACCCCTGGGCGACGCTCGGTAGAAGAGGAGAAAGACGAGAAGCGTGACGCCGGCCGCTAGAGCGAGCCATGTGATTGTCATGCGCCGTTCTCAGGTCGCCTCCGGAGAGGCGCCCTGCTCCTTCGCGCGCGCGAGCAGGATGGCCCTCGCGGATCTGATGCGCGGCGCGTGCGTCGTGATTGGCGACGCGGCCGTTGTTGAGAGATTAGGTCTGGGCGGGTATCACGGCACGTGAATCTTACCTCGCGACGGAAATGTAGGGCGCAGTTCCCAAGAGGGTGGCGCTCATCTACCTCAGTGAGCTCGTGGCACAAGCGAGCTGGATTGCAACCAACAGGGGCCGAACCGTCGAAGCCGCAGCAGCCAGCGACGGAAAGGCGAGCACCGCGTCCATGCAGCGCGTACAATGTCTTCTCCGCGGCCTGACCAACTCATCACGGTCCGAGGTCGCCGCCCGATCGTCAGCTCGCACCGGGCTGCCATGCGGCAGGCAAGGAGAGAACGTGCGCGAATTCGGAGTGAGAAGGTATGGAGAAACCCTGTACTACCACTGCATGGCCGCAAACGCGGCCGACGCCGCCGAGTGGTTCGCACACACGCAGCCCAAGCTCGCGGGAGCCGACTTTCAGGCGCTGGTCAAGGACGTAGCCAGCCCCGTCGTCGATGAGATCGGCCTTGGTGGAAATCCTTCCGTCGTGTTTGTTCGCCACGGAGCGATGACGGAAGGCGCGAAGAACGCGATCGACCTGAAGCGGACCAGCTGCCTTTCGGTCATCGCAGAGAGATCGATCTGACGACACCCGAAACGACAAATTGAGCGCGCCCCCAGGAGCTCCAGATGATCGCCAACCAGGCCTGGAAGATGCCATTGCTGCGCAAGGGCAAGGAGGTGGCTGGGCTTCTCGAGGCGGTGCTCTGGGGCAAGGAGGTCGATCTCGCCTGCCTGCCGGCGCCCGCGAGCCCCGGCGAAGACCTGGAGCTACGGTGCGCGGGCCGCTGGGCTTCGTGACGACTGAACCAGCAAGATGACACCGAGAACCCTGAGCGGGATCGCAGCGTCAGGCGGCATCGCCATCGGGCAAGCGCGCGTGCTGGTTCCACCCGTGGTCGTGATCGAACGGCGTATTCCGCGACAGCTCGTTCCCGCAGAGGTCAAAAAGCTCCGCCAGGCGGTGGCTTCGGCCGACGGTCAGCTGGCCTCGCTGTCGGCGCGGCTCGAAGCGGAGCACCTGCACGAGGGACATCTCATCCTCGAAGCCCATCGCATGATGCTTCGGGACGACGAGGTGGTGGAGGGCGCGCGCCGCCTGATCGAGGAGGAGGAGATCGGGGCCGAATGCGCGGTGCGACAGGTGATCGACGCCATCTCGGCGAAGTTCGAGCGCATGGAGGATCCGTACTTGCGCGAACGCGGCGCGGACGTCGAGGCCATCGGCGAGCGTCTTCTGCGGACGCTCCTCGGCCTGCCGGACCCGTCATCCGGCGCTTCCGCTCCCGGCACGATTGGAATCGGCTCCATCCTGTCTCCGATCGACGCCTTGCATCTGCCCCGCTCCGGCCTCGCCGGTTTTGCGGCCGAGCATGGCGGCAAGACGTCGCACGCAGCGATCATCCTGAGGTCGCTGGAGATCCCCTTCGTCGCCGGTGCGCGGGGACTGGTTGCGGCGATCCAGTCTGGCGACACGCTCGTCGTGGATGGGTCGCTGGGCGAGATCATCGTCAGCCCGGACGCGGACACGATCGCGGTCTATGAGGAGCGGCGCAATGAGGAACGCTCGCGCGCACGAACGCTGAAATCTCGCGTCGCGGGACCGACGGTCACTCGTGACGCCGTGCGGATCGAGATTGCCGCCAACATCGAAGCACCCTCGGAAGTCGCCGGCGCTCTCGAATTCGGGGCGGAGTCGGTGGGATTGTTCCGGACCGAGCTTCTGTATCTCGACCGCCCTGAGCTTCCCGGCGAGGAGGAACAGTTCCAGGACGCGGTGGCCGTTCTCACCGCGCTGGGCGGTAGATCGGCAACCTTCCGGACGCTCGACATCGGGGGAGAAAAGCTGCCTCTGGCGATCACGGTGGCAGGCGGTGGCAACCCGAGCCTCGGCGTGAGGGCGATCCGCTTTTCGCGCCGACGCCCGGACATCTTCCGGACGCAACTTCGAGCTCTCTATCGCGCAGCGGCGGTGGGTCCACTGCGAATCATGTTTCCGCTCGTATCTGGGATCTCCGAGCTGGACGAAGCGCTTTCAACGTGCGCCGGGATTGTGGAGGAGCTCGCGCGAGAAGGCGTCGCGTTCGCACGCGATGTACCGCTCGGCGTGATGATCGAGACCCCGAGCGCCGCTCTCACCACCGATCACATGGCCGGGAGCTCCAGCTTCTTCAGCATCGGAACCAACGACCTCATCCAGTACACCTTCGCCGCGGACAGGGAGAACGAGGACGTCCAATATCTCTACCACCCGCTCCACCCCGCGTTCTTGAGACTTCTCAAGAGCGCGATCGATGGCGCTCGCGCCGCGGGCAAGCC
>Ga0070708_100000538_pt1 | contig 28503 bp, 37 predicted proteins | sample KBSK5503metaG_FD_65469 | JGI IMG/M metagenome (GOLD analysis project Ga0070708, IMG submission 65469) | Corn, switchgrass and miscanthus rhizosphere microbial communities from Kellogg Biological Station, Michigan, USA - KBS K5-50-3 metaG | ecosystem: Host-associated > Plants > Roots >... | reverse complement strand
CGCCGTCCGGACGGCGCGCTGATCCGCTTCGACAAGAACGCCGCCGTTCTGCTCAACGCCAAGCTCGAGCCGATCGGCACGCGCATCTTCGGACCGGTCACGCGCGAACTGCGCAACGAGCGGTTCATGAAGATCGTGTCGCTCGCGCCGGAAGTGCTGTAAGCGGATAGAGAGAATCGCGGGAGCATAGACATGCGCAAGATCAAGAAAGGCGACAACGTCGTCGTCATCGCGGGCCGGGACAAGGGCAAGCGCGGCGACGTGGCGCAGATCGTCGACGACCGGCACGTGCTCGTGAACGGCGTCAATCAGGTCAAGAAGCACGCCAAGCCCAACCCGATGAAGAATCAGCCGGGCGGCATCGTCACCAAGGAAATGCCGATCGACGTGTCGAACGTCGCCATCTGGAACCCGGTCACGCAAAAGCCCGACCGCATCGGCTTGCGCGTCCTGGAAGACGGCCGCAAGGTCCGCTTCTTCAAGGGCAACGGCGAGCAGCTGGTCTGAAGCACAGGAAAAATCATGGCCCGCCTGAAAGAGATCTACAACAAGGAAATCGCGCCCGCGCTGACCAAGCAGTTCGGGTACAAGTCGCCGATGCAGGTGCCGCGGATCACCAAGATCGTCCTCAACATGGGCGTGGGCGAGGCGGTGGCCGACAAGAAGATCCTCGACAACGCCGTGGGCGACATGACGAAGATCGCCGGCCAGAAACCCGTCGTCACCAAGGCGCGCAAGGCCATCGCGGTATTCAAGATCCGCGAGGGGTACCCGATCGGCTGCATGGTCACGCTGCGCCAGAACCGGATGTGGGAGTTTCTCGACCGCTTCGTCACGATCGCGCTGCCGCGCGTGCGCGACTTCCGCGGCATCTCGGGCCGCGCGTTCGACGGCCGGGGCAACTACAACATCGGCATCAAGGAACAGATCATTTTCCCGGAGATCGAGTACGACAAGATCGATACGGTGCGGGGGATGAACATTTCGATCACGACGACCGCGAAGACGGACGCCGAGGCGCGTGCGCTGCTTGGCGCGTTCCGTTTCCCGTTCCGGAACTGAAAGAGGGCACCATGTCCAAACTGGCTGTCATCAACCGCAACGAAAAGCGCAAGAAGCTCGTCAAGAAATTCGCGAAGAAGCGCATCGCGCTGCAGTCGATCGTCGACGACGCGAAGGCCTCGGAGGAGGTCCGCTTCCAGGCGCGCCTCAAGATCCAGGCGCTGCCCCGCAACTCCAATCCGACGCGGATCCGCAATCGCTGCGCGCTGACCGGACGCCCGCGCGGCGTCTTCAGCAAATTCGGCCTCGGCCGCAACAAGCTGCGCGAGTACGCCATGCGCGGCGAAATCCCCGGCATCGTCAAGGCCAGCTGGTAACGAGCAACTGAGGCTACTGCATGAACATGACAGATCCCATCGCCGACATGCTGACGCGCATCCGCAACGCGCAGATGACGGAAAAAGCCACGGTCGTGATGCCTTCGTCGAAGGTCAAGATCGCGATCGCCAAGGTGCTGAAGGACGAAGGCTACATCGACGGCTTCCTGGTTGCTGGCGAGGAAGTGAAGCCGATGCTGGAGATTGCCCTTCGCTACCACGCGGGCCGCGCCGTCATCGAGAAGCTCGAGCGCGTATCCACGCCGGGCCTGCGCATCTACAAGAGCAAGGACGACATTCCGAAGGTGATGAACGGACTGGGCATCGCCATCGTGTCGACGTCGCACGGCGTCATGACGGATCGCAAGGCGCGCGCCACCGGCGTCGGCGGCGAAGTGCTCTGCATCGTGGCGTAACGGAAAACCAGAGAGAAAGCCCAACGAAATGTCACGCATCGGCAACAATCCGGTCAAGCTGCCGCCCAAGGTCGAAGTGGCGCTGGCCACGGGCGAGATTACGGTCAAGGGCCCGCTGGGCTCGCTCACGCGCAAGTTCGGCCCGACTGTGGCGATCGAAAAAGACGGCGAGCAGCTCGTATTCAAGGCGCAATCGCCGGAAGCGAGCGCGATGCAGGGTACTTTGCGCGCGCTCGTCGCCAACATGGTCAAGGGTGTGACCGACGGCTACCAGCGCAAGCTGACGTTGGTTGGTGTCGGCTATCGCGCGCAGGCCGCGGGCGACAAGGTCAACCTGTCGCTGGGCTTTTCGCATCCGATCGTTCACGCAATGCCGAAGGGCGTGAAGGTCGAGACGCCGGCGCAGACGGAAATCATCGTCAAGGGCATCGACAAGCAGGCCGTCGGCCAGGTCGCGGCGGAAATCCGCGCCTACCGTCCGCCCGAGCCGTACAAGGGCAAGGGTGTGCGCTATGTCGACGAGCGCGTCGTGATCAAAGAGACCAAGAAGAAGTAGTTTTAACGTCGATTTTGCCGCCAAGAATCGACGGGCTCCGCCCGCGATTCTTGGGAAGCTAAACCGGCGAAAAGTAGGGTTTCACTTTTCGACGAGGAATTTATGGACAAGAAACAGGCTCGTAGCCGCCGCTCCCGCAAAACCCGGGTGCGCATTGCCGAGCAGCGTGCGACGCGGCTGGTGGTCAGCCGCTCAAACTGCCACATCTATGCGCAGATCATCGCGCCCGAAGGCGACAAGGTGCTTGCCAGCGCGTCGACGCTCGAGGCCGACGTGCGCAAAGACGGCAAGACCGGCGGCAACAAGGCGGCCGCGGAGCAGGTGGGCAAGCGCATCGCCGAAAAGGCAAAGAGTTTGGGCATCGAGGCGGTCGCGTTCGACCGTTCCGGATTCCGGTTCCATGGCCGCGTCAAGGCGCTGGCCGAAGCCGCCCGTGCCGGCGGATTGAAGTTCTGAAGGCGAAGAGAAGACCATGGCCCAACAACGTTCAGGTTCGAGAAATCAGCAGCAGGACGACCGCGGCGACGGCTTGAAGGAAAAGATGATCGGGATCAACCGCGTCACCAAGGTGGTGAAGGGCGGACGGATCTTGGGCTTCGCCGCGCTGACGGTGGTCGGCGATGGCGATGGTCGCGTGGGCATCGGCAAGGGCAAGGCGAAGGAAGTCCCGGTTGCCGTGCAGAAGGCAATGGAAGAAGCCCGCCGCAAGATGGTCAAGGTCAGCCTCAAGAAGGGCACGTTGCATCACGCCGTCGAAGGCCGCCATGGCGCGACCAAGGTGTTCATGCAACCGGCAGCGGACGGCACCGGCGTCATTGCCGGCGGCCCGATGCGCGCGGTGTTCGAAGTGGTCGGCGTCACCAATGTTCTGGCGAAATGCCATGGCTCGACCAATCCGTACAACCTGGTTCGCGCCACGCTGAATGCATTGCAGAACTGCAGCTCGCCGGCGGACATCGCGGCTAAGCGCGGCAAGACGGTCGAAGAAATTCTGGGAGCTTGAGATGGCCGGCAAGAACAAGATCAAGTTGACGCTCGCGAAAGGCATCGCTCGCACGCGACAGGATCATCGCGACACGGTGCGTGGCTTGGGCCTCAAGTGGACGAATCACACCGTTGAGGTCGTGGATACGCCGTCCACACGCGGCATGATCAACAAGGTCGGCTACCTGCTCAAGGTCGTCGAGCAGTAACGGCAACTAGGGAAATTGCGATGCGACTCAATACGATGAAGCCGGCCGACGGCAGCAAGAAGAACCGCCGCCGCGTGGGCCGTGGCATCGGCTCCGGCCTGGGCAAGACGGCTGGCCGAGGCCACAAGGGCCAGAGTTCCCGCTCGGGCGGCTTCCACAAGGTCGGCTTCGAAGGCGGCCAGATGCCGCTTCAGCGGCGCTTGCCGAAGCGCGGCTTCGTCTCGCTCGCGAAGAACGACAACGCCGAAGTGCGCCTGTCGGATCTCGCCCGCCTGCCGCTCGTTGAAATCGACGTGCTCGCGCTCAAGGCCGCGGGAATGGTTCCGATCGGCGCCAAGACGGTGAAGGTCATCCGGACGGGCAAGCTCGACAAGGCGGTGAAATTATTGACGGGCGTGCTCGCGACCAAGGGCGCCAAGGCGGCGATCGAAGCCGCCGGCGGAAGCGTCGCCGACGCGCCTCCCCGCACTGTGAAAGTCGTCGAGGAAAAGGCCTGGCAGAAGGCCGCGAAGGCCGAGAAGGCCGAGCCGAAGACCGAAAAGGCCGAGAAGAAGAAGAGCGAAAAGAAGGCGGACAAGGCCGACAAGGCCGAGCAGAAAGCCGAGTCGAAGAGCGAGCATAAGGCCGCGCCGAAGGGCGAGGCCAAGGGCAAGCAGAAGACCAAGTAGGCAACTGAGTAGGCAACTTAAGTAGGCAACTGAGGGAAAGAGCTAAGTGGCAACGGGCAACCCGGCACAGAAGAGCGGCGACAAGTACGGCGACCTCAAGCGACGCTTGTGGTTCCTGCTGCTCGCGCTCGTCGTTTACCGGATCGGGACGCACATCCCGGTGCCGGGCATCAACGCGTCCGCGCTGGAGGAACTGTTCAATTCGCAAAAGGACGGCATCCTCGGCCTTTTCAACGTCTTTTCGGGCGGCGCGCTGTCGCGGTGGTCGATTTTCGCGCTGGGGATCATGCCGTACATCTCGGCGTCGATCATCATGCAGCTCTGCACGGTCGTCGTGCCCGCCCTCGAAGCGCTGAAGAAGGAAGGCGAGTCCGGCCGCCGCAAGATCACCCAATACACGCGCTACGCGACGCTTGGCCTGGCGTTCTTCCAGGCGCTGGCGATTTCGTCGGCGCTGGAGTCGCAGGCCGGCCTGGTCGTCCAGCCGGGCCTGACGTTCCGCCTGGTCTCGGCGGTGACGCTTGTCACGGGAACGATGTTCCTCATGTGGCTGGGCGAGCAGATCACCGAGCGCGGCCTGGGCAACGGCATTTCGCTCATCATCTTCGCGGGCATCGCTGCGGGATTGCCCAATGCGGTGGGCCTCACGCTGGAGCAGGCGCGCACGGGCGCGTATTCGATTCCGCTGGTGCTGGGCATTGCCGTTCTGGTCATCGCAGTCACGGCGTTCGTCGTCTTCGTCGAGCGCGCGATCCGCAAGATTCTCGTGAATTATGCGAAACGCCAGGTCGGCAACAAGGTCTATCAGGGGCAGAGCTCGTTCCTGCCGCTCAAGCTGAACATGGCCGGCGTGATCCCGCCGATCTTCGCTTCGTCGATCATCCTTTTCCCGGCGACGATCGCGCAGTGGTTCGGCTCGGGTGAGAACACGATCTGGCTGCGCGACATCGCGGCAACGCTGGCGCCGGGGCAGCCGGTGCACGAATTGCTCTATGCCGCCGCCATCATCTTCTTCTGCTTCTTCTACACGGCGCTGCAGTACAACCCGAAGGAGACGGCCGAGAACCTGAAGAAGAGCGGCGCGTTCATCCCGGGCTACCGCCCCGGCGAGCAGACGGCCAAGTACCTTGAAAAGATCACGTTGCGCCTCACATTGCTGGGCTCGCTCTACCTCGTGATCGTGTGCTTCATCCCGAATTTCCTGATCGCGTGGAAGAACGTGCCTTTCTATTTCGGTGGCACGTCGCTGCTGATCATCGTCGTCGTGACGATGGACTTCATGACGCAGGTGCAGGCGTACCTGATGTCCCAGCAGTATGAAAGCCTGCTTCGCAAAGCCAATTTCAAGGGCGGGCTGCCGACGCGCTGATGTCGAAAGAGGAAACGATCCAGATGCAAGGGGAGGTCGTCGAAATGCTCCCCAACGCCACGTTCCGCGTCAAGCTGGAGAACGGGCACGTGGTCCTGGGGCATATCTCCGGGAAGATGCGGATGCATTACATCAAGATTTTGCCGGGTGACAAGGTGACGGTGGAAGTCTCCCCGTACGACCTGTCCCGGGCGCGCATTACCTTCCGCGCGAAATAGGCGAACGGCGAGCTAAGGGAACGATTATGAAAGTACTGGCATCAGTCAAGAAAATCTGCCGCAACTGCAAGATCATCCGGCGCAATGGCGTCGTGCGCGTGATCTGCACGGACCCGCGCCACAAGCAGCGGCAGGGTTAAAGCGCGGCTCACGATTAGCGGACACGATCAGGACAGGTAGACAACATGGCCCGTATTGCAGGCGTCAACATTCCGAACCACCAGCACACCGTCATCGCGCTGACCGCGATCTATGGCATCGGCCCCGCTCGCGCCAAGGCGATCTGCAAGGCGACCGGCATCGCGCCGTCGGCCAAGATCAAGGACCTCTCGGACACCGAGATGGACCGCCTGCGCGAACAGGTCGCCAAGTTCAGCGTGGAGGGCGACCTGCGCCGCGAAGTGACGATGAGCATCAAGCGGTTGATGGATTTGAACTGCTACCGTGGCTCGCGTCACCGCAAGGGCCTGCCCGTTCGCGGCCAGCGCACGCGGACGAATGCAAGGACGCGCAAGGGACCGAAGAAGGGCCGCACGGTCGCGCTCGCCAAGGGCGTGACCGCCAAGTAACGCGCGGACGTAAATCGAGGGAATATCGAAGATGGCACAGCAACCGTCGCAAAAGGCAACCGTCGCGCGCGCGCGCAAGAAGGTCAAGAAGAACGTGACCGAAGGCATCGCGCATATCCACGCGTCCTTCAACAACACGATCATCACGATCACCGACCGGCAGGGTAATGCGCTGTCGTGGGCGACGTCGGGTGGCGCCGGCTTCAAGGGCTCGCGCAAGTCGACGCCGTTCGCCGCGCAGGTCGCCGCCGAGGCGGCCGGGCGTGCCGCTCAGGAATGCGGCGTCAAGAATCTCGAAGTGCGGATCAAGGGCCCCGGCCCGGGGCGCGAATCGGCCGTGCGCGCGCTGAATGCGCTGGGCATGAAGATCTCCAGCATCACCGACGTGACGCCGGTGCCGCACAACGGCTGCCGCCCGCCGAAGCGCCGCAGAATTTAGAGGACACAAATGGCTCGATACACAGGACCCAAATGCAAGCTGGCGCGACGGGAGGGCACCGACCTCTTCCTGAAAAGCGCGCGGCGTTCGCTCGATTCCAAGTGCAAGCTGGAAGCCAAGCCCGGCCAGCACGGCGTGAAATCCGGCATGCGCATGTCGGATTACGGCAATCAGCTGCGCGAGAAGCAGAAGCTGCGCCGGATGTACGGCATGATGGAGCGCCAGTTCCGTCGCTATTTCGCGGAAGCCGCGCGTGGCAAGGGCTCGACCGGCACCAACCTTCTCCAGTTGCTCGAGTCGCGCCTCGACAACGTCGTCTACCGGATGGGCTTCGGCTCGACGCGGGCGGAAGCGCGCCAGCTTGTGACGCACTGCGCGATCATGGTCAACGGCAAGCATCTCAACGTTCCGTCGGCCGTCCTCAAGGCGGGCGACGTGGTCACGGTGACGGAAAAGTCGAAGTCGCAGCTGCGCATCACGGACGCGTTGCAGCTGGCGGAAAAGGTCGGCTTCCCCTCGTGGGTCGAAGTCGATCCGAAGAAGATGGCCGGAACTTACAAGGGTGCGCCGGACCGCTCGGAATTCGCCCAGGACATCAACGAGAGCCTCGTCGTCGAGTTGTACTCGAAATAATCGATTGGACCGTCGGTCGCGGAAAAAGCTGCGACCGACAATTTGTCTTGCTGGGTTAATTACCCCAAAGGTTACGCATGCAGAGCACTATCCTGTTGAAGCCGCGCATCATCGACGTGCAATCGACGTCGCCGTTCCACGCCAAGGTGGTGATGGAGCCGTTCGAGCGCGGGTATGGACACACGCTGGGCAACGCGCTTCGCCGCGTGCTGCTCTCGTCGATGCCCGGCTACGCACCCACCGAAGTCAAGATTTCGGGCGTGCTGCACGAGTATTCCGCGCTCGACGGCGTGCAGGAAGACGTCGTCGATGTTCTGCTCAATTTGAAGGGCGTGGTGCTGAAGCTGCACAACCGCGACCACGTCATGCTGAAGCTTCAGAAATCGGGCGAAGGCGTGGTGACGGCCGCGGATATCGAGCCCAATCATGACGTCGAGATCATCAATCCCGAGCACGTGATCGCCCACCTCACGGCAGGCGGCAAGCTCGAGATGGAAATCCGCGTCGAGAAGGGCCGCGGCTATCAGCCCGCGACCGCGCGCGTCAAGCCTGAAGGCGGCCGCACGATCGGCAGCATCCTGCTCGATGCGTCGTTCTCGCCGGTCCGCCGTGTGAGCTACGCGGTCGAATCCGCGCGTGTCGAACAGCGCACGGACTTGGACAAGCTGGTGCTCGACATCGAGACCAACGGCGTCGTCGAGCCGGAGCAGGCGGTGCGCTTTGCGGCGTCCGTGCTGGTCGAACAGTTGTCGGTGTTCGCCGACCTGAAGGGCACGGACGTGCCGGCGACCGAGCGCAGCTCGCCGCAGGTCGACCCGATCCTGCTGCGCCCGGTGGACGATCTCGAACTTACCGTGCGCTCGGCGAACTGCCTCAAGGCCGAGAACATCTATTACATCGGCGATCTGATCCAGCGCACTGAAACGGAATTGCTGAAGACGCCGAACCTCGGCCGCAAGTCGCTGAACGAAATCAAGGAAGTGCTCGCGTCGCGCGGGCTTTCGCTCGGCATGAAGCTCGAAAACTGGCCGCCGGCGGGCCTCGATCGTCCGTAACTTTTTCCGAACAAGCAAAGAACAAGAACGAGCGCTGTGTAAACCGGCGCCACCCACCAAAGGGCATTAGCCATGCGACACAGACACGGGCTGCGCAAGCTCAACCGAACCAGCAGTCATCGCCTCGCGATGCTGCGCAACATGACCAATTCGCTGTTCCTGCACGAGGCCATCAAGACCACGTTGCCGAAGGCCAAGGAGCTGCGGCGCGTTGCGGAACCGCTTCTTACGTTGGCCAAAACGCCCACGGTGGCCAATCGCCGCCTTGCGTTCGACCGCCTGAGGGATCGCGATATCGTGACCAAGCTCTTCAACGAGCTGGGTCCGCGCTACCAGGCGCGCGCCGGCGGCTATCTGCGTATCCTCAAGTTCGGCTTCCGGCAAGGCGATGCCGCCCCGATGGCGCTGGTCGAGCTGATCGACCGGCCCAATGCGGAAGCCGCGCCGGAAAGTGCCCCGGCGAAGTAAATCACTTCGCATTGCCGCTTGCCGAAAGAGCCGGGTTCATTGCCCGGCTTTTTCCTTTCCGGCGGCGCGGGTCGTCGTGTAGCATCGCGGGGTTATGGCGGATACCATCCTGGTCACGGGCGGTGCGGGCTACGTTGGCTCGCACATCGTCGTCGAACTCGCGCGCGCGGGCTACGCGCCGGTCGTGCTGGACAATTTCAGCAACAGCACGCCGTCCATACTCCCACGCCTGCAGGCGCTGGCCGGCAGGCCGGTCCCGTGCGTGACCGCGGATATCCGGGACGTCACGGCGCTGCGCGCGGCCTTCCATGACCATCCGATTTCCGCTGTCGTGCACTGTGCCGGACTCAAATCCGTCGGGGAATCTCAAGCGCGGCCGCTCGCCTATTACGATGTCAATGTCGGCGGCGCGCTGGCGCTGGCCGAAGTGATGGGCGAGGCGGGCGTGGCCACGCTCGTGTTCAGCTCGTCGGCCACGGTCTATGGTCAGCCGGACGACCTGCCCGTGGCGGAAGACGCGCCGCTGCGCCCACAGAACGTCTACGGGCGCACCAAGCGCGTCGTCGAGGACTTCCTGCGCGATTTGGCGAAGGCCAACGCGAATTGGCGCATCGCGATCCTGCGCTATTTCAATCCTGCCGGAGCGCATTCGTCGGGGATGCTGGGCGAAGCGTCACGCGGCCGGCCCAACAACCTGGTCCCCCTGCTGTGCCGGATCGCGGCAGGTGAGTTTCCGGAACTTTCGATCTACGGCAACGATTGGCCCACACCCGACGGCACCGGCATCCGTGATTACCTGCACGTGCAGGACCTTTCCGGGGGCCACGTGATTGCGCTGCAGCACCTCGCTGGCACGCACGGTTCCGTCACCTTCAACTTGGGCGCGGGCCGCGGCCATTCGGTCATGGAAGTCGTGGCGGCGTTCGAGCGCACGTGCGGGCGCAAGCTCGGCAAGTCCTTCGCGCCGCGCCGCGCGGGCGACGTCGCCGCCTATTACGCGGATCCCACGCGCGCGCAGAAGCTGCTCGGCTGGCGCACGGAACGCGACCTCGATGCCATTTGCGCGGACGCGTGGCGGTGGCAGAAAAACGGTGGACGCTACTGATACGATCCATCGAACGGCGGGGCGTGGTATTACCAGACCTACGATTCAAGCTTCGCGGTGGCCTTCAGCGCCTGGCGCAATTGCGCGGGCGAGATCCCCGCAAGCTTGCCGACGGCGCGGCTCATATGCGCCTGGTCCGCAAAGCCGCACGCATCCGCGACTTCGCACAACGGCGAGCGTGAGAGCCGGATCGCCGCAATCGCCTGGTGCGTGCGCGCGATCAGCCTGAATGCAGCGGGCGTGAGACCGAATACCTGACGAAAGCCTCGGCTGATGCTCCCCGGGTGGAGCCCCATTCGATGGGCCCATGTCCGCATCGCCGTTCCTGGATTCCTGCGCAGTTCCTGTGCGAGCAGGTCCGGCCAGTCGCTTGCCGCGTGCGGCTTCGGGACGATCCCAGTCGCGATCAGCTGGGCGGCAATGGTGCCATCGCGCTCGGCAGTTCGCGCGACCGCGTCCGGATCGCGGATACGGCCAAGCAGCGGGCCCCTCCAGGCACCCGGCAATGCGATGACCAGCACTTCGGCGCCTTCGCCGTCGAAGCGGTCGATATGACTTTCGAATGGCCCGTGGATCAGGACATCGCCGGGCTCGACGCGATGTCGCCCGGTGTCGCCGGCTTCGGCGTAGTGGCCGGAGAGCACGAGCGCCGCGAAAGCTTCGGCATGCTTGTGCCGCGGCAGGACTTCGTTCGGCGCATGGTGTGTACGTCGGGTCATAGGGTCGGGAAGCGACCAGCTTATGCGGAGCGCAGTTTGTGGGAGATTTCGAAAACGCATTTTATCCCCCTCGCGTGAATTTCGTTCAAGACGACGGCCAACACCGCCGCTAGGCTGCGGACGTCGATGTCACCAGGATGCCCGATGTGTCTCGAGCTCTGCCGTCGCGGATCTTCTCCGTCGCTGTGCTGCTGATGGCGGCCACTCTTTCATCGCCGGTCGCAGCCGAAACGTCGATCCCCAGCGCCAGGCTTCTGCTCGCCGCGAATCGCGCGGCGGTTGGTGACGACGGCAAGCCGGGTACGCTCGATACGCGCTTCGCGTACTCGGGGCAAGGCCTGACAGGCGTGACCCGCAGCGTTACCGACCGGGCGAGCGGCGCCTACGTCGACAGCTACGACATCGGCCCCATGCGCGGCGCATCGGGCTACGACGGCCGCATGCCCTGGATGCAGGACATCTCGGGTGCGTATACGCCGCAGGACGGCGGCGATCGCGCCGCCGTTGCGATCAACGAGGCGTACCGGAACGCCAACCTGTGGTGGCGCGCCGACCATGGCGGCGCGAGTGTCGGATTCAAGGGCCGCGGGACGATCGATGGCGCTGCGGCCTATCATCTGGTCGTCACGCCACGCGGGGGCAAACCTTTCGATGCATGGTTCGATGCGACCACGCATCTGTTGACGCGCATCGACGAGCAGCAGCAGTTCCTGACGATCACGACCCGCTACCGCGATTACGCGCGGAAGCACGGCATGAGGCTGGCGCACACGGTGACCGTCGACAGCGGGACCGGCCCTGCCGGGCTCCAGTCGATGAAACTGACACGTTTCGACATCGGACCCATGCGTCCGCTGTCCGCGTATTCGCGTCCGGTCGAAGCGCCAACGGGCGCGCGGATCGACGGCGGCGCGGCCGAAACGACCGTTCCGTTCCGCCTCGCGAACAATCACGTCTACGTCGATGCGATGGTCAACGGCAAGGGGCCCTTCCCGTTCATCGTCGACACCGGCGGACACACGATCCTGACACCTTCGACGGTCGCGGCACTCGGGCTGGAATCGCAAGGTTCGGCTCCTTCGACGGGTGCGGGAGAAAACGTTGCGACCAATGGCTATGCCAAAGTCCGCGAGATCGCGGTCGGCGGGATGCGGATGCGCGACCAGACCGCGTTCACGCTCGATTTCGCGGCCAGGCAGACGGAGGGTTTCGAGGTCGGCGGCATGATCGGCTTCGAGTTCTTCCGCCGCTTCGCGGTTCGGATCGACTATCAGGCAGGAACGATGACGATCATCGACCCCGCGCGCTTCGATCCCGAGGGCGCCGGTACGCCGATCCGCTTCCTCTTCTACGATCACGTACCGCAGGTCGAAGGCCGCTTCGGAGACTTGCCCGGGCGCTTTGCCATCGACACCGGCTCACGATCCGAGATCGACCTGACGACGCCCTTCGTCGAACGCGCGGGTCTGCGCGACGCCTATCCGGGCGGCGTGCTTGTCGTCAGCGGATGGGGCGTCGGCGGACCCGTCAGGTCGCATGTCGTGCGCGGCAAGTCGCTGACGCTTGGGCCGGTGACCGTTGCAAATCCCGTCGCGAGCCTGTCGACCGCGAAGGCCGGTTCGTTCAGCGACGCCAATTACGAAGGCAACGTCGGAAGCGGCTTCTTGAAGCGCTTCGTCGTGACGTTCGATTACGCGCATCAGGTCATGTTCCTGAAGCCGATCGTGCCACCACCCGCCGATGCCGGAACATTCGACAAGGCCGGGATGTGGATCAACGTCGGCAACGGCGGTTTCGAGATTGCAGACGTCGCCGACGGCGGCGCAGCGAAAGAGGCTGGACTCGTGGTCGGCGACATCATCATCGCCATCGAGGGCAAGCCTGCGGCCTCTCTTACCCTCTCGGAGGCCCGCGAATTGTTCAGGATGCGCCCCGATGGAACCCTCGTGCACGTCGACGTCGTGCGGTCGGGAACGCCAGCCACGGTCGCGTTGGCGCTGCGGAGCCGGCTTTGACCCTCACCGCGATCGCTGTTTTAGCGCAAGTGCGACGGGCCTTTCGCCGTAATCGTCCTGCCAGCGCGAATTCATTCGGACCCTTCAGCTGGCAGCGAATGGTCCAGGCATTGCCCTAAGTCGTCCCTGCTGTTCCTCGCGCGGTGGCGGTGCCGCCGCGCGTGCGGACACGAAAGAACCATTGTCATCCTGCGCGAGTCCAAAGCGAGCTACAGTTGCGTCCGCAGCGTGCTGTGGCTGCTTGTTCCCAAAGGACCGCCCATGAAGCAACGCATTGCCTTTCTCGCCATTATCGTCGCGCTCTTTGCGGGGCCATCACTCGCCGCGCTGAAGTCCGGCGACCCGGCGCCCGATTTCAAGACCACGGCGTCGCAGGGCGGCAACGTTTTCACGTTTTCGCTCGCGGAGGCGTTGAAGAAGGGGCCGGTCGTCCTCTACTTCTATCCGGCCGCGTTCACGACCGGGTGCACGCTCGAGGCCCACGATTTCGCCGAAGCGGTCGATGCGTATCGCGCACTTGGCGCTACCGTGATCGGTGTTTCCCGCGACGATATCGATACGTTGAACCGATTTTCCGTCAGCGAGTGCCGCAGCAAGTTCGCGGTTGCCTCGGACAAGGATCAGCGCATCATGAAGTCCTACGACGCGGTCCTCGCAATCGACCCCGCCTATGCGGACCGGGTGTCGTATGTCATTGCGCCCGACGGTCGTGTTGTTTACGCATACAAGTCGCTCGACCCCGAAAAGCACGTCGAGTACACGCTTGACGCACTACGAAAGTGGTCGGCGCAGCAAAAGAAGTAACAGCGATACCGCGCTAGGCAATCGCTGCGGACTTCAGCGCCTCGACGCGAATTTCCTCGGTCAGCCTCGCCTTCAATTCCGAAAATTCCGGCGTCGTCTTGACGGTGTAATGGCGCGGATGGGCCAGCGATACCGGCACGTCGGCCTTGATCCGGCCCGGCCGCGCGCTCATCACGACGACGCGGCTCGCCATGAAGATCGCCTCCTCGATGTCGTGCGTCACGAAGAGCACCGTCTTGCGGTCAGTCTCCCAGATCGACAGGAGCAGCTCCTGCATCAGCGAACGCGTCTGGTTGTCGAGCGCGCCGAAAGGCTCGTCGAGAAGCAGGATCTTCGGATCGTTCGCGAGTGCGCGCGCGATGGCCGTGCGTTGCTGCATGCCGCCGGATAGCATCTTCGGATGGTGATGCTCGAAGCCCGTGAGCCCCACGCGGTCGAGCCAGCGGCGCGCGATTGCGTCTTGCTCCGCCTCCGGCACGCCTCGTTCGCGCAGCCCGAAGCAGACGTTCTCGCGTACCGTAAGCCAGGGAAACAGCGTGTAGCTCTGGAACACCATGCCGCGGTCCGCTCCGGGTGCCGCAACCCTCGCGCCATCGAGCAGCACGCGGCCCGTGGTCGGCGAATCGAGCCCCGCGACGATGCGCAGCAGCGTCGATTTGCCGCACCCCGAGGGGCCGAGGATCGTGATGAAGTCGTTGTCGGCGACGGAGAGCGACGTGGGCTGCAAGGCCACGGTCGGCGCGGCGCCACGCACGCCGGGAAAGATCCTCCCCACGCCTTCGATGGCGAGTTTGCTCATGCGAGTGTGGGGGTCGTCAGTCGGGAAGGGCCGCCCCGACCGACTGGTGCGCCCTCTCCGGGGGCAGCGAAGCCGAACGCAAGTGAGGCGAGCGTGGGGGCCGTCATGCCAGACTCCAGGCATAAAGGCGCTGGTTGGCCCACTTGAACAGGAAGTCGGAGACGAGGCCGATCACGCCGATGACGATGATGCCGAAGATGATCTGCCCGGTATTCAGCAGCGCCTGGCTGTCGGTGATCATGTGGCCGATGCCGCTGGACGCGCCGATCAGCTCGGCGACGATCACGTAGGTCCACGCCCAGCCCAGGACGAGCCGCAGCGTTTCGGCGATCTGTGGCGCGGCGTTGGGCAGCAGAACGCGGCGCACGATGCCCGATGCGTCGGCACCCAGCGTGTACGCCGCCTCGACCAGGTCGCGCCGCGTCGACCCGACGATCACCGCGACCATCAGCACGATCTGGAAAAAGACGCCGATGAAGATCACCAGCAGCTTCTGCGTTTCGCCGATGCCGGCCCACAGGATGAGCAAGGGTATGAACGCGGACGCAGGCAAGTAGCGGGCGAACGACACGAACGGCTCGAAGAAGGCCTCGATCGGCTTGTAGGCGCCCATCGCGATGCCGAGCGGAACGCCGAGGACCGCCGCGAGCACAAAGCCACCGAACACGCGCCAGACCGTCATGCCGATGTCGGTGGCGAACCCGTGCACGGTGAATAGTTCATAGCCCTCCCGCAGCATCGTCACCGGATCGGCAAGAAACGTCTTCGACACAAAGCCGCCGAACGTTGCGACGCTCCAGAGCGCGGTGAATGCGACGAAGAAGGCGATGCCGTACGCGACCTTGCGGGCCGCGGTGACGGGGACGAGGGGCGTCATGGGGCCTTGAGCGGGAACCCAGTGTCTTTCGGTAGACGTCGCTGGATCCCCGCGTCCGCGGGGATGACGCATTTGTTTCCAATCGCGCGGCGGCTTCGCCTTGCGCTCTTGGACAAATGCGTCACTTGATGAACTGGGTGTCGACGAGCGTGTTCACGTCCGGGATCGCCTTGATGATGCCGATTTCCAGCAGCAGGTCGCCCGATTCTTTCGAGAAGGCCTGGATAGGGCCGTTGAAGAATTGCTGGTTGGCCGCCTTGTCCTGCCAGCGCAGGTATGCCGCGGATTTGGCGAACTGCTCGCCGCTCTGCTTCACATCCGCGCCCATGATTTCGTAGCTCTTCGCGGGGTCTTTCTTGATCATTTCGAGCGCCTCGAAATAGCTGTCCACCATCGCCTTGACCGCCTTCGGATTCTCCTTGATGAACTTGGGCGTGCAGCCGAACGTGTCCATGACCATCGGATAATCGAGGGTCGTGGCGATGATCTTGCCGGAATCGGGCTTCTCGCGCACCGACGACAGGTACGGCTCGTAGGTCATTGCGGCATCGTTCTGGCCGGCGACGAATGCCTGCGCAGCGGCCTGCGGGCTCATTGTCGCCACCGTCACATCCTTCATCGACAGGCCGTTCTTCTTGAGGATGTAGGCGAGCCCAAAATACGGCGAGGTACCCGGTGCATCCACGCCCACCGTCTTGCCCTTGAGGTCCGCGATCTTCGCGACGTTGTTGCGCACGGCCAGCCCGTCGGCGCCGTACGACTTGTCCAATTGCACGACCTGCGTGATCGGCACGCCATTCGCATTCCAGACGACGTAGGTTTCGACGGTCGTCGCCGCGCACTGGACATCACCGGACGCGATCGCAAGATGGCGGTCCTTCTGCGGAATCTTCTTGATCGTTACGTCGACGCCATTCTTCTTGAAAATGCCGGCTTCCTTCGCGAGTGTGAGCGGTGCGAAACCGGTCCAGCCGGAAATGCCGATGGCGACCTTGGTTTCCTGCGCCGCCGCGGTCGTGGCAAAGGCGATGGTGATGGTCATGGCCAGCAAGGAGAAGGGATGTGGCGCGCGCATGGATGGGCTCCGAAATGGAATCAGCGAACGAAGAAATCTAGGCGGCAACGGCGGACGTGTCAATGGTTTGCTTCACCACCGCTCCGGGTGTGCGCGCGTATGCCTGCCAGCGTCAGCGCGCCCAGAATGGATCCGCCGGAATCGGTCACGGCGAGCGCATCGGTGCCATTGCTGAGCATCATCGCCAGTGCATCACGCAGGCTCGCGTGCGCCGCGATCGCATGTGAAGGAGCGGCCGGGCCCGATGCCTCGATCGCGGCGTCCGCCCGGATGAGTGCAAGGCGTTTCAAGGCGCGATCGGTGCCCACAAAGGACTCGACGAACGCGTCGGCGGGACGCGCCAGGATGGCTTCGGGTGCGTCGTACTGGACCAGTGCGCCGTCGCGCAGGATGGCGATCCGGTCGCCCATCTTGATCGCCTCGTCGATGTCGTGCGTGACGAAGACGATGGTTTTCTTGAGGCCGCGCAGGATGCGCAGGAATTCGTCCTGCAGCCGCGCGCGCGTGATCGGATCGATGGCGCCGAAGGGTTCGTCCATCAGCATGACGGGCGGATCGGCCGCAAGCGCGCGCGCCACGCCGATCCGCTGCTTCTGCCCTCCCGACAACTCGCGCGGAAAGCGCGATCGATATGTCTCGGGCTCCATGCCGACCAACGCCAGCAGTTCATCGACGCGCGCGGCGATGCGATGGTCGGTCCAGCCGAGGAGCTTCGGAACCGTCGCGATATTGTCGGCGATCGACCAGTGCGGAAAGAGTCCGACCTGCTGGATCACGTAGCCGATGCTTCGGCGCAAACTCACCGGATCCGTGCGCATCACGTCCTGGCCGGCCACGATGACGCTGCCCGCATCGGGCTCGATCATCCGGTTGATGATGCGCATCGTCGTGGTCTTGCCGCAGCCGGACGGGCCGATGAGAACGCAAACATCGCCCTCGGGAATCGTGAGCGTAAGGTGTTCGACCGCGGGATGCGCAGTTCCGGGGAATTGCTTGACGAGGCCGCGGATCTCGATCATCGGGTGCGCATTCCCGCAGGCGTCAGGACCTTCTGCAGGTGCCCGAACAGCCGGTCGGTGCCGATGGACAGCAAGGTTGCCGGAATCGCGCCAACCAGAAGCTGCGGCAGCGCCATCATCGCGATGCCGGCCGTGATGAAGTCGCCCAGACCGCCGCCGCCGATGTAGGCGGCCAGCACTGCGCCGGATACGACCTGCACCGCGGCCGTGCGAATGCCGGCGAAGATCACCGGCGTGGCAATCGGCAGCTCGACTTTGCGGACGATCTGCGTGCGCGTCATGCCCATGCCGCGCGCGGCGTCGACGATGTCGGGGTCGACTTGCCGCATCGCCGTGCACGTGTTGATCAATATCGGCGGCAACGCAAGCAGCGTCAGCGCGAACAACGATGGCACGAATCCGGTCCCGAGGATGGGCATGGCCACGGCCAGGACGGCCAGCGACGGCAGCGTGCGCCCGATGTTCGCCGCGGAAATCGCGATCAGTGCCGCGCGATGCCGGTCGGCGATCAATATGCCGACGGGCAGCGCAATGGCGATGGCGAGCCCCAGCGCGGCCGCCGACAGCGCGACGTGCGTGGACAATGCGCCGAAGAAGCGCTGCGGATGATCGACGATGAACTGCCAGGCTTCGAGCAGCAGCATGGCTAATCAGTCCGATGCCGCAGCCGGCCCTCGAGCGACGCCAGGCAAAAGTCGGCGGCGACCGCGAGCGCGCAGGATGTCAGCGCGCCGACCCAGATCTTGGGCGCGAAGTCATTGCTGATGCCGTTGAAGATCAGCGTCCCCAGGCCGCCGGCATTGACGTAGGCCGCGACGACGGCGACGCTGATGACGGTGACCGTGGCGATGCGCAGCCCGGCAACGATGACGGGCAGCGCCAATGGAAGCTCGATCCGGGTCAGGATCTCGACCGGGCGCATGCCCATGCCGCGCGCCGCGTCGACCACGTCGGCGGGGACCTCGCGAATGCCCGTGGCGACGTTGCGGATCATGATCATCAGCGAGAACGCGACCATGCAGATGATCGCGTTGGACTTGCCCAGGCCGACGATGGGGATCAGCAGCGCCAGGAACGCCAATGTCGGAATCGTGTACAGCAATCCGCTGACAGCGATGGACCACCGGAATACCCGATCGTTGCGCGCGGCCCAGATGCCGATGGCGAGCGACAAGGCGAATGCGATGGCGAGCGACGTGAACGAGATGACGATGTGCTCGCCGAGCGCTGTCAGCACCTGATCCCAGTTGTTGCGCAGCCACTTCATCGCGCGAGGAGGTTGACCGTGGCGAGTTCGCCTGCGTCGATGATCGCGAACACGCTCTCGACGTCCGGGCCCTGCGGCCGGTCGGTGTCGAGCATCGGCACCCGCGCGCGGACGGAGGCGTAGGCACGCGCAGGTCCGGCACCCAGCGCGTCCCGTGGCAGGCCGCGCAGATCGACGGCTTGCGCCGCCGCGAGCAATTCGACGGCCGCGAGCATGCGCAGGTGCGGGACCATCGCGCCGGCCTTGGCCACCGACTGCGGCGCCATCGTCGAGTGATCCTCGACTGTTTCCGACACGGGAACACCGTCGAGCGAAGCTGGGTTGGCAAGCTGGCGAATCGCGCCATACAGCGCCACCAGCGTCTTTTGCAGCGTCGCAAAGCCGGAATGCTCGGGACCGTGCCTCGTCAACTGCAGCGGCAGTCCAGACAGCGACGGCGAGAATAATTTCTGGCAGCGCTGGACGCACAGCATTGCCGCCTGCGCCAGCGCGAGGCCGAGCGTGTCGAACGCGAGCCCCAGTCCCGCGATGTGAAAGTTGCCGTTGGACAGCATGATGTCCGCGCCGGTCACGACCAGCGGGCTTTCTGATGCGCTGTTCAGCTCGAGCTCGACGTGGTCGCGCGCGGCAAAGAGCGCCGCGAGTGCGGCGCCGTGCACTTGCGAAACGCAGCGCAGCGACAAGGGATCCTGGACGCGGCGCGCAGCGCCCGCCTGATTGAGTGCGCTGCCTTCGAGCAACGCGGTCAGCCGCGCTGCAATTTCGGCCTGGCCCGGCGCAGGATGGGCGGATTGCGCCCGCGGGTCGAGTGGACTCAAGTTCGCGCGAAAGCCTTCGAACAAAAGGGCCGCGGACACGTTCAACGCGTCCAGCGCGTCGGCGCAGTCGCGCAACACCAGCGCGGCGTGGCCGACGGTCGCCGCGTTCGCACTGATCAGCGCGATTCCATCCTTGGCGCCAAGGCGCGCGGGCTCAAGGCCGGCGCGAGCGAGCGCAGCCGCGCCCGCGAGGGCTTCGCCTTGATATTCGGCAAAGCCCTGGCCGAGCAGCGGAAGGAACAGATGCGACAACGGCGCCAAGTCGGCGGCGCCGATCGAGCCCAGACTTGGGACAGCCGGATGAACGCCGGCATTGAGCATCGCCAGCACCGCGTCGAGCACCGCGGGCGAAACTCCGGAACCGCCCACCGACATGCCGGATGCGCGCGCGAACAGCATCGCACGCACGGTGTCCGTTGGATGTCGCGGCCCGACGCCGACGGCGCGCGCCTGCACCGCGCGCTCCTGGTACGCCGCGAGGTCTTCCTGCGAAATCGACTTGCCGGTATTGGCGCCCAGTGCGGAGTTGACGCCGTAGATCGCCGTCTCGGATTGCGCGAGACGGTCGACGACGACGCGCGCGGCCGAAACGCGTTCACGCGCCGCGGGACCGAGCTCGACCGGCGCTGCGGCGCGCGCGACGCGGACGACATCGTCGATCGTGACGCCCGTGCCTGTGAGGATGATCGTGGGCGTCATCGGAGGGCTTGAAACCTCTACTTGACGACGCCCTTTGCTTTCAGGAACGCGCGCGCCACGTCCTTCGGCTCCTCTTTCTCGCCGTCGACCTTGTAGTTCATCTCGGCCATCGTCGGCTCGTCGAGCATCGCATCGACGCGATTCAGGACTTCCGCGATCTGCGGATTGGCGTCGAGCGCGTCCTTGCGAACGACAGGCACGAGGTAGTAGGGCGGCCACAGGTTCTTGTCGTCTTTGAGGCGCTTCAACTTGAGCGCGCTGATCATTCCGTCGGTGGCATAGCCGTTGACGACGTCGATCTGCTTGCCCGCGAGCGCCTGGTAACGCAAGCCGATCGCCATTTGCAGGTCTTCCTTGAACTCGATGCCGTATTTCGCCTTGAGACCGGGAAGACCGTCGGCGCGGTCGCGAAACTCCGGCCCTGCACCGAGTTTCAGCTCCTTGGCGACCTTGGCCAAGTCGGACAGCGTCTCGAGCTTGTATTGCGCGGCGGTCTCGGGGCGCACGACCATGTTGTACGTGTTGTTCATCGGCGCCTGGTTGAGGAGCACCAGACCCTTGGCTGCGTAGTCGGCCTTGACCTTGTCGTAAACGGCTTTCGGATCGGTCATGACCGGGAGTTTGAGCACGACGAGCAGCATCGTTCCCGTGTACTCGGGGTAGAGGTCGATCTGCTTTTCTTCGAGCGCCTTTTGCGCGATCAGCGTTCCGCCCAGGTTGATCTTGCGCTCGACCTTGATTCCCGCGGCTTCGAGCGCCTGCGCGTAGATCTCGGCGACGATGAACTGCTCGGTGAAATTCTTCGAGCCGACACGGACCTGGCCCGAGGCTGGCGATGCGGCCAGAAGCAGGACGGCCGCGGCGGCGGCGACAATCCGGGTAACGCGATTCAAGGGCATGGAAGGCTCCGGTGGGGAGGGTTCGAGGAGGGGGCGGCGCGGTGAGCGGCTCATTCTTCCCGCGACGCGGTGTGGTGTCAATTCGATGACGTCGATCATGCGAGGCGCGGATAGCCTGCCGCATCGGCATCGCGAGCGTCGGCGCGCAACGATGCGTAGGCCTCGGCGTCGACGGTGGCGAATCCGCGCAATAGCAGGGCTGCCCGGACCGGCGCGAGTTCGAAGGCGCCGGCGACGTCCAGCAGCGCTGCGACAAGCCTTTGCGCTTCGTCTTCCGGCGCCGCCGAGGAGGCGACCAGCGCCGGGATCGGAGCGGGTCCGGTGGAGGCCAGCACCCGCAATTGCGCGGCCACCTCGGGCTCGTGAGCGCGCATGAGATCGTGAACGTAGCTGTCGAGCGGACCGGCGTCGGCTTCACCCGACAGCACCGCCTCGACCACGCGGCGCGGCGTGACCAATGGCCCCACCGTCTTTGCGAACAGCGCGCCGCCGCGCTCACGCGCATAAGGCGCCAGCAACCGGCGGGGCGCCTGATAGCCGGACTGCGAGTCCTCGGTCGTGAAGGCGAAGCGCCGGCCAAAGAGGTCGGGCAGGGTTTGCAGCGGCGAATCGGCACGCACGACGATGTCGGTGAAATAGACCGGTGATCCGCCGTAGCGGGCGGGATCCGGCACCGGTGCGGCGAGAATCCGCGGTGGCGGCCGCGCGGCGGCGATCGGATAGCCACACATGAAGACTAGCCCTAAATCTGGCCGCGCCCACAATACCGCCAGCGGTTTCGGCGCGGGATAGTCGACGACTTCGCATTCGATCCCGGCGCGCGCAATGACCCATTCGAGCAGCGCCCGCCACGCCTCGGCGACGGTCGCATTGACCGCATACATGCGTGCATTCGCGATCAGCATCGAAAAATTATTCTCGTCTCCGCGATCAGCATGTCCGTTTCATGCATATCGCAGGCGCTGCCCGATCCCCATCCGCCGCGCCCTTTCCAGCATTGCGTGTCCGAGCGCGATGTCCGACAGCGACAGTCCGCGGTGCCACAGCAGTATCGTCTCGTCGTCGCGCTCGCGTCCCGGCTTGCGCCCCGCCACGATCTCGCCCAATTCGGCATGCAGCGTTTCGGGGCGGAGCAGGCCTTGGTCGACGTGCGCGCGCAGGCTCCCGAACTGTCCCGACTTGCATTGGCCCCAATCGTCGACGACGATTTTGTCCATGATATCGGTGAGCGACAGTTCGACCGCGCTCATCGTCCCGTAGGGCACCACGAAGGCGCCGCGCTCGATCCATGCCGTTTTCAGCAACGGCTCCGGCTGCGCCAGCCGCGAAGCCTCGACGACGATGTCGGCGCCGCGAACGCAGGATTCCCAGTCGTCGGTGGCCATCACCGGTTTGCCGAGGTCGCGCGTCAGTTGCGCCGCAAAGGCCGTGCGACTCTCGGGCCGGCGCGAATGCACGCGGATCTCGTCGAAGTGGAACAGCGAGTCGAGCAGGCGGACATTCCAGTACGCCGTGCCGCGCGCACCGATGTGCCCGAGAACGCGGCTCGCCTTGCGCGCAAGGTGTTTCGCCCCGATCGCCGTGACGGCGCCGGTACGCATGTCGGTGAGGCCCGCGGCGTCGATGATCGCGACGGGCCGGCCGGTCGCGGGGTCGAAGAGATTGAGAAGGCCCATTTCCGAGGGCAATCCGCGGCGATAATTGTCGACGTAGTCGCCGACGACCTTGACCCCGGCGAGCGCCAAGGGTCCGACATATCCGCGCAGCACATTGAAGTGCCCGTTGAATGCAGGGCCCGGCACGAGATGCATCCGGGGCTCGATTACCGTGAGGCCACGTCCCTGCGCATCGAGTCCTGCCTCGACCGCGCCCAGGATTTCCGCGTCCGTGAGCGAGAGCCGGGCGACGTCCGGGCCATTCAAGTAGTCGAGGAACAATTCTTCGCCCATGACGCCAAGTCTATCCCAGAGGTTCGTTGCCGCAGGTGGGGGAGCCACAGGCAGAAATTGCTTGGGCGGCCTTGGGCGATGGCTCTACAATCTGGCCCACGCAACGCAAGCGCACGCTATGGTCACCCGCTCCGTCCTCTCACCCAGCGATTACCGCCGCATTCCGTGGAAGAACGGAGGTGGCTACACGACGGAGATCGCCACGCATCCGCCGGGCTCCGGGTTTGCGTCGTTTGCATGGCGCATCAGCGTGGCGGATATCGAGCAGGACAGTCCGTTCTCGACGTTCAACGGTGTCGATCGCACGCTGGTGCTTCTGGCGGGCGGAGGCATGCGGCTGACCGGCGAAGGCGAGCCGCTGGAGTTGCGGACGCCCTTCGAGCCCGTGACCTTTTCCGGGGACCGGACGTTGATCTGCAACCTGGTCGCCGGACCGGTGCGCGATTTCAACCTGATGGTTCGCCGGGGGACCGCGCGTGGCGACGTCGTCGTGCGACGCGAAGGAGGAGAAGCGATCGCACCGGCGGAGACGTACGTCTGTTATGCAGCATCGGGCGCCTCCGAGTGTCTGGTGGCCGGCTATCCGCCGATTTCCCTGGCCGAATCGCAAACGCTCGTGGTGACTTCCGACGACGGCGCCGCCGCGCGCGGACTCAGCGTGAATCCGCTGGCGCCGGGGTCCGTTGCACTGGTCGCAGTCATCCGGCCCGCATGAGCGCGGGCGCGCCTCGACGCAAACGCACGCCGTGCTGAAGCTCGCGGCTCCCGCAGCGCTGTTGCCCGATGGGTGGGCGCGCAACGTGGTGATCGGCATCGATGACGATGGCGTGATTCTCGACATCGAGCGCGATGTCGAAACGAGCGGATTGGAGCCACTGGCGGGACCTGTCGTCCCTGCGATGCCGAACCTGCACTCGCATGCCTTCCAGCGCGCGCTCGCGGGCCGGACCGGCCGCACGCTCTCGTCGCGCGACGACAGTTTCTGGACATGGCGGCAGGCCATGTACGCTTTCCTGGATCGCGTCGACGCCGAAGCGTTCGAGGCGATCGCCGCGCAGGCCTACGTCGAAATGGCAAAGGCGGGGTATGCGTCGGTCGCCGAATTTCACTACGTGCATCACGACCCGGCCGGAAAGCCCTACGACGATCCCGCGGAGCTTGCGTGGCGCATCGTCGCGGCGGCGCGCACGGCGGGGCTCGGCTTGACGCTGCTGCCGGTGTTCTACGCGCATGCGGGTTTCGGCGGCACGCCCGTCACGGCGGGACAGCGGCGATTCGTGCATGCGCCCTACACGTTCGCCCACCTGTTCGAAAGGTTGCGCGAAGGCATCGGCCAGCACCGCTATGTGCTGGGCGTCGCACCCCACAGCCTGCGTGCCGTCACGCCGGAGGAGTTGGGCCAGGTTGTGCGTCTCGCAGCGCCCGGCGCGCCCGTGCATATCCACGCGGCCGAGCAGACGAAGGAAGTCGACGATTGTTTTGCGTGGAGCCGGCTGCGTCCGGTCGAGTGGCTGCTGACGCAGGCGAACGTCGATGCGCGATGGTGCATCGTGCACGCGACACACATGACGGACAAGGAAGTCACCGGGTTGGCCGCGAGCGGTGCGGTTGCGGGCATCGCGCCAACGACCGAAGCCGACTTGGGCGACGGCTCGTTTCCGGGCGCGGCCTACCTTGCCGCGGGCGGGCGCTTCGGTGTGGGCAGCGATTCGAACACGATCGTCGATCCTTTCGTGGAAGTGCGGCAATTCGAATGGTCGCAACGGATTCGTGCGCGGCGGCGCAACGTGTTGAGGGATGTCGGCAACCTGCCGATCGGCACGACGCTCTGGGCGCGAGCCGCGGCGGGCGGCGCGCAAGCGCTCGCGCAGCCGATCGGCGCCCTCGTCACGGGCCGCCGTGCGGATCTTCTGGTGCTGAATCTCGGCGATCCCGCACTGGCCGGGCAGGCCGTCGACGACGTCCTCGACGCGGCGATTTTCGGACCTGCGCGCGCACCGGTCCGCGACGTCATGGCGGGCGGAACGTGGATTGTCCGCGACGGCCGGCATTTCGCGGAGGAGGAAGTCTTCGCCCGCTATCGCGCCGCGCTCGCGCGCATGGAGGCGCTGTGGTGACACCGGCGCATTTCGACCTCTTGCTGGTCGATGCGCAGCTTGCGACGATGCGCGACGATGGCGTGCCGTATGGTGTGGTTCGCGACGGCGCCGTGGGCGTTCGGGGGGGCGTGATCGCCTGGGTGGGCCGCGCGCGCGATGTCCCTCGTGACGTGGCGGCGCGGCAGACGCGAACGTGTGGTGGCCGTTGGTTGACGCCCGGCTTGGTCGATTGCCACACGCATCTCGTCTACGCGGGCAATCGCGCCGGCGAATTCGAGCGCCGGCTGCACGGTGAAACCTACGCGGACATCGCCCGCGCGGGAGGCGGCATCCTGGCGACCGTCCAGGCTACGCGCGCGGCGAGCGCCGACGACCTCGCCTCGCAAAGCCGGCCACGCTTGGCTGCACTTGCCGCAGAAGGTGTTACGACCGTCGAGATCAAATCCGGCTACGGGCAGGATACGGCCACTGAATTGAAGCAACTGGCGGTCGCATGCGCGTTGGGTACGGAGCTCGGCGTGGATATTCGCGCGACGCTGATCGCCGCGCACGTGCTTCCGCCCGAATTTGCCGGACGCGCCGACGACTACGTCGACTATGCCTGCCGCGAAATCATTCCCGCGGTCGCTCGCGCCGGTGCCGCCGACGCCGTCGATGCGTTTTGCGAGACGATCGGCTTCACTCCCGCGCAGACGCAACGCGTGTTCGCTGCGGCACGAGCCCATCGCCTGCCGGTCAAGCTGCATGCGGACCAGTTGTCCGATACGGGAGGCGCGGCGCTGGCTGCGACGGCGGGTGCGCTCTCCGCCGACCATCTCGAATACACGAATGCCGCCGGAGTCGCGGCGATGGCGAAGGCGGCGACCGTGGCCGTGCTGTTGCCGGGTGCCTTCTTCGCATTGCGCGAAACGCAGTTGCCGCCGGTCTCGGCCTTTCGCAGTCACGGCGTGCCGATGGCGGTGGCGACCGATTGCAATCCGGGAACGTCTCCGGCACAGTCGCTGCTGCTGATGCTCAACATGGCGTGCACGCTGTTCCGGTTGACGCCGGAGGAAGCGCTGGCCGGTGTCACGGCAAACGGTGCGCGCGCGCTGGGCCTGACCGACCGCGGGACGCTCGATGCCGGGCAGCGCGCGGATATCGCGGCATGGGACATCGCGGAGCCGGCGGAATTGGCCTACCGAATGGGCGGCAATCCGTGCGCAGGTGTGATTCGCGCCGGCAGGATTGCGCGCTGGGATTCGTGATGGAACTGTGGGAACTCCACGGGGGCGACAGTCCGCTCGTCATCGACATGCCGCACTCGGGAACGCACGTTCCGGACACGCTGCGGCCACGGCTGACCGCGGTCGCGCAAACGGTTCCCGATACCGACTGGCATGTCGATCGGCTGTACGCGTTCGCGGAAGGCCAAGGCGCCACGCTTTTTCGCGCCACGCATTCGCGCTATGTCGTCGACCTCAATCGCGATCCGTCCGGTGCGGCGCTCTATGCAGGCGCCGACAATACCGAGCTGTGTCCGACACGTACCTTCGCCGATGAATCGATCTACCTCGATGGCGAGGCGCCCGGCGCCACGGAAATCGACGAACGGCGCGAGACGTACTTCGACCCCTATCACGCGGCACTCGCAGCGGAATTGGAGCGCGTGCGCGCGCGGCACGGCTTTGCGGTGCTGCTCGATGCCCATTCGATCCAAAGCGTCGTACCGCGATTCTTCGCGGGCCGGCTGCCCGATTTGAATCTCGGCACGGCGAACGGCGCCAGTTGCCTCCCCGCGCTGCAGGCGCTGGTCGAGCGCGTGCTGGGGTATGCGGAGGGCTTCTCGCGTGTCGTCAACGGCCGCTTCAAAGGCGGTTGGATCACGCGACACTATGGGCAGCCGCAGAATGACGTGCATGCGTTGCAACTGGAAATGGCGCAAGCCTGCTACATGGACGAGGCGCCCCCGTACGCGTGGGAGCCGGCGAGGGCGCTCAGACTCACGGGGGTTCTGCAGCAGCTTGTGCGCGCGCTGAACTCATTTCGACCGCCGACATGATCCGCATCTACACCGCGCAGCAGCGCTACGACGCCTACCTGGTCGCCGACCGCCTCAACCAGGCCGGCATTAAGGCGCACGTGTTCAACCAGCACGCATCGAGCATCGTCGGCGACGTCCCGCCGGACGTCGCGCAACCGCAGGTGTGGATCGAGCGCGAATGCGACCGCGAGCGCGCGCTGATCGTGCTGCGCGACATCGAGTCGGCCGGCTCGCGAAAGGATGACATCCGCTGCAGCAAATGCGGCGAGCCGTCGCCCGGGAACTTCGATTTGTGCTGGAATTGCGGCGCCACGCTCTAGGCGTCGGTCAAGGCTCGGTCGAATCGTCGAGCAACTTCCGGGCGCGTTCTGCTTGCTCGCCCGCATGAGGAGTCTCGGCGGGCGCTGTATCGATACCGCCGTTACCTCGGCGCGCGCGCCGCCTTAAGACCCCATACCAGACAAGTCCACCGCCGAGCAGCAATGCGAACGGTCCGAACCACAGCAGATAAGTGGTCGACTTGACCGGCGGCTTGTAAAGCACGAAATCGCCGTAACGCGCGACCAGGTACTGCTTGATCTCGGCGTCGCTCTTGCCCTGCAGCGCGAGCTCGCGCACCTCGCGCCGCAAATCTTCGGCCAGCGGCGCGTTGGAATCGGCGAGCGTCTGGTTCTGGCAGACCAAGCAGCGCAGCTCTTCTTCGAGATTCTTCAGGCGCGCGTCGAGCGCGGATTCGGCCGTGGCTTGGCCACACGCCGCGGCGAACAGCAGTGATGCAACCAGCCTTGCGCCGAGATGGACGCGCTTCACGACTTCTGCAGCTCGCGTACGAGCGGCAGGATCTTTTGCTGCAGGCTTTCCGGCGTGATCGGCCCGATCTGCTTGTAACGGATGACGCCGCTCTTGTCGACGACGAACGTTTCCGGGACGCCGTAGACGCCCCAGTCGATCCCCGCGCGGCCGTCGGCGTCCACGACGGAAACCTGGTACGGGTCGCCGTTTTCCGAAAGCCACGCGCGGCCGAGGTCGTTCGTGTCTTTGTAGTCGAGTCCGATGATCGGAACGATTTTCGCCTTGGATAGCGCGACGAGCAGCGGATGCTCGACGCGGCACGACACGCACCACGACGCCCACACGTTGAGCAGCCACACCTGGCCTCTGAGGTTCGCCGGCCCCAACTTTTTTGAAGGGTCGTCGAGTTGCGCGAGCAGGAACGCCGGCGCGGGCTTGTCGACCAGAGGCGACGGCACTTCACGCGGATCGCGCGACAGCCCGACCCACAGGAAGCCGACCAGCACCACGAAGATGCCAAGCGGCAGCAGAAAGCGCAGTGCCTTCATGCTCTACGCGGGCCGTGCCGAGCCTGCGAGCGC
>Ga0070708_100000536_pt1 | contig 28556 bp, 29 predicted proteins | sample KBSK5503metaG_FD_65469 | JGI IMG/M metagenome (GOLD analysis project Ga0070708, IMG submission 65469) | Corn, switchgrass and miscanthus rhizosphere microbial communities from Kellogg Biological Station, Michigan, USA - KBS K5-50-3 metaG | ecosystem: Host-associated > Plants > Roots >... | reverse complement strand
TTGTAATCCACCCACAGGCCGCCCATCGTGTAATGGACCGCCGGGTAAATGCGCATTGGAAGCTCATACGGGTTTTCATCCGTGATGCGCTGGTACATCTCGAATAAATTCCCATAACGTTCGGCGATCGCCGCCCTGCCGAGACGCTTGATGGCGTCGCTGAAGTCGAGATAGACGCCGCGTCCGCCGGGACCCACGCCCCGACCCTCATCACAGACCTCTTTCGCGGCTCTCGACGCGATGTCGCGCGGCGACAGGTTGCCGAAGCTCGGATACTTGCGCTCGAGGTAGTAGTCGCGATCCTGCTCCGGAATGTCGCGCGGCGGCTTTGCGCAATCGTCTTTGCGCTTGGGCACCCAGACGCGACCATCGTTGCGCAGCGACTCGCTCATCAGCGTGAGCTTCGACTGATGCTCGCCGCTCACGGGAATGCACGTCGGATGAATTTGCGTGAAGCATGGATTGGCGAAAGCGGCGCCGCGCTTGTAGGCGCGCCAGATCGCCGTCGCGTTCGATCCTTTCGCGTTCGTCGACAGATAGAACACGTTTCCGTATCCGCCGGTGCCAAGCACAACGGCGTCGGCGAGATGCGTCTCGATCGCGCCGGTCACCATGTCGCGCGTGACGACTCCCCGCGCTCGACCGTTCACGACGACGAGATCCAGCATCTCGGTCCGAGGGAACATCGTCACGCCGCCGCGGGCGATCTCCTTCTCGAGCGCCTGGTACGCCCCGAGCAGTAATTGCTGTCCCGTTTGCCCACGCGCGTAAAACGTGCGCGAAACCTGCGCGCCGCCGAATGATCGATTCGCCAACAGTCCGCCGTATTCCCGCGCGAACGGCACGCCCTGCGCCACGCACTGATCGATGATGTTGACGCTGATCTGCGCGAGGCGGTAGACATTCCCTTCGCGTGCGCGGAAATCGCCACCTTTGATCGTGTCGTAGAACAACCGGTAAATGCTGTCGCCATCGTTCTGATAATTCTTGGCGGCGTTGATGCCGCCCTGCGCGGCAATACTATGCGCACGCCTCGGCGAGTCCTGAAAGCAGAAGCATTTGACGTTGTATCCGAGTTCGCTGAGCGTCGCGGCCGCCGCGCCGCCGGCAAGCCCCGAGCCCACCACGATTACGGTGTATTTCCGCTTGTTCGCTGGATTCACCAACTTCATCTCGAAGCGATGCTTATCCCATTTTCGCTCGAGCGGACCGGAGGGAACCTTCGACTTCAATTCCATGGCCTAGCGAATGATGCCGGCGATGACGCCGACGGGAACGATCGTGAACCCGAGCCACACGAGAACCGCGACGACAACGGCGATCCGCCGGTGCAACGGGTGAGCCGATGCATTTGCGTACCCGAGGGAACGCACTGAGCTCCACGCGCCATGATAGAGATGCAATCCCAGCGCGACCATCGCGACGAGATAGAACGCGGCGACCCACCAGATCCGGAAGCTCGCGATGAGGTTTCCGTACACGTCGCGGTGACCTTGGCTGTCGGTCATGCCGCGCCAGCCGCCCGGGTCGATCGTCTCGGTGGTGAAATGGAGCAGGTGCACGACGATGAAGACAAGCAGGAGGACACCGCCCCACTTCATCGTGCGCGACGCGAGCGTGGCGACCTGCGGCTCCTTGTGCGCGTACCCAATCGGACGCGCCGCGCGCGACCGCATCGTGAGCTGATACGCCATGAGCACGTGAAGCACCACGGCAACGATCAGCACGATGCGAAGCAGCCACGTGAGCTCGGCGAGCGGCCCGTGTAACAGCGCGCCGTAGCTGTTGATTCTGTCCTGGCTGACGAACGCTTGCAGGTTGCCGGCCATGTGCAGGATCACGAAGCCGATCCCGACCAGCCCCGTGGCGCCCATGATAATCTTCTTCCCAATCGTCGAACGATAGAACGCGACGAGAAACATTGCGCTCCGCGGAGCTACAGCTTCACCGCGCGCATCGGCTCGCGTACGGCCTCGGCGCTCTTCGCGAGCGCGGCGCTCTCGTCCGCCGTGAGCTCGACCTCGATGATCTTCTCCAGTCCGTTGCGCCCGAGCTTACAGGGCACGCCGAGGAAGAGGCCTTGCATGCCGTATTCACCGTCGAGCCACGCGGCGCAAGGAAGTATGCGACGCTGATTGTGCACGATCGCTTCGACCATCTGCACAGCGCCGGCCGACGGCGCGTAGTAGGCCGAGCCGGTCTTGAGATGTTTTACGATCTCGGCACCGCCGTTGCGCGTGCGATCGACGATCGCGTCGAGCGTCGCACGATCCATGAGCTGCGTGACCGGAATCCCACTCACGCTCGTGTAGGAGATGAGTGGAACCATCGTATCGCCGTGGCCGCCGAGCACCATCGCCTGAATGTCGCGCACGGAGACGTCGAGTGCTTCGGCGAGGAAGCCGCGGTAGCGCGCGGTGTCGAGCACGCCGGCCATGCCGAGCACGCGTTGCCGCGGGAAGCCTGTCACTTCTTTGGCGACGTAGCACATCACGTCGAGCGGGTTCGACACGACGATGACGATCGCCTTCGGCGACGTCTGCTTGATCTGTTCGGAGACTTGCTTGACGATGCCGGCGTTGGTGTTGAGGAGATCGTCGCGCGACATGCCCGGCTTCCGCGCGATGCCGGCCGTGATGATGACGATGTCGGAATCGACGGTCTCCTCGTAGCCGTTCGTGCCGATGATGCGCGAATCGAATCCTTCGATCGGGGCCGACTGCCACTGGTCGAGCCCTTTCCCCTGCGGGATTCCCTCGACGACGTCGACGACAACGACCGTCCCCGCCAACTCCTTCTCGGCGACGCGCTGCGCGGTCGTCGCGCCAACATTGCCCGCGCCGACGACCGTAATTTTGTTGACCATGAGTGTTTCGCTGTGGGGTGAGTACGAAGCGAAACCTAGTGGAGACCGTTCCGGCGTTCCACCGTTCTCATCCCCCGACTTGGGACAGCGCTCGCAATCCGCCGACGCGCATCTGCAGGAGCTCGTGCTCCTTCGGCTTGTCGGCCAACGCCTGACGGAACAGCGGCTCGAGTCGCTCGCCGGCACGCAGTGGCGTGCGCAGATCCACTTCGTGATTGCCGAACAGACACGTGCGGAGCCGGCCGTCCGCAGTGAGTCGAACACGGTTGCACGACGCACAGTAGGTGTGCGTCATCGGTGTGATCACGCCGATCGTGCCGAGGGCGCCGACCCACTGGTAGTATGCCGCCGGGCCATTGCCCCGCGGTGGTCCAGCACTCGGCGTGAGTGGTGCGACGGCGTTGAGGCGCAGCAGAATCTCGTCGCTCGGCACCACGTGCTCCCACGTGAGCGAGCGCATGTCGCCAACCGGCATCAGCTCGATGAAGCGCACGTGCCACGGATGCGTCATCGTGAGCCGTGCGAGGTCCTCGATTTCGTCATCGTTGATTCCCCGCATCACGACCATGTTGATCTTGATCGGGGCGAGGCCGGCGTCTTGAGCCGCCCGCGCGGCGCGGATTGGATCGAACCCAAGATTGCGCCGCGCGATGTGCGAGATGCGTTCGGGCTGGAGGCTGTCCACGCTCATGTTGATGCGATCGAGTCCCACCTCGCGCAGAAGCGGTGCGAGCTCTGGGAGCCGAACACCGTTCGTCGAGAGCGCGATGTCGGAAATTTCGGGAACCATGCGCAGCATGCGAATCAATTCATGCAGCTGCGGCCGAATCGTCGGTTCGCCGCCGGTGATTCGTAGACGTCTCAGTCCGAGCGGTGCGAGCTGACCCACGACTTCGGCGATCTCCTCGTAGGAAAGAATTTCCGACTTGGGCAGCCACTGCATTCCCGTCTCGGGCATGCAATAGAGACAGCGGAAATTGCACCGATCGGTCACCGAGATCCGCAGATACTCGATGCTGCGCCCGAATTGGTCGCGTAGCGCCGGCGTCAATGCAGGCGACGATTCGCTCGATAAGATGTGAGGTGCGGTCACCTGACGGGCTCCTCGACGCGTTGCCCGCCTGCACCGACCCACTCGCGCGTCCCGTCCACGTAGTGCTCGAGCTTCCAGATCGGCACGCGCTTCTTGAGCTGTTCGATGATGTAGCGCGACGCGTCGTACGCGCCGCCACGCCGTGCGTGTGCGACCGCGATGGCCACGCTCGCGTCGCCGATCGTCAACTCGCCCAATCGATGTTCGACGACGATGTCGGCGGTGCCGAATTTCTCGCCGGCTTCGCGAACGATCTCGCCCATCTCTCGCTCGGCCATCGCGCGGTAGGCGCTGTATTCGATGCCTGTGACGGGTCGGTCGTCGTTCACGTCGCGCACCGTACCAATGAAGAGAAGCGTCGCTCCATTCGCGCCGCGCGCCACCTCGGCCACGAGCGCGGCGGTGTCGATTGGCCGGTCCGTCAACGTCGATCGCATCAACCGCCTGCAACCGGAGGAATGATGGCCACCTCGTCGCCGGCGGTTAGCACTTGGTCCCGTCGCGCATATCGCTCGTTCACGGCGACCAGCGGCTCGGGCGGCAGGTGATCGGCACCGGGCATCGCTCGGACATGTCCCAAGACCTCGCCAACCGTCGCTCCGCTTTTCAAGTCGAGCTCGAGCTGCGTCTTTCCGAGCGTGTCCGCGTACGACGCGAAGAGCAAAACGGTGACGGTCATGGTGGATGACTAGAGGTGATTCAGGATGCTACGTGTAGAATAGCACGTGGCAAGACAAACGGCCCGACGCCGTTTGGCATCGAGCCGCTAATGCTAGGAGATTTTGGCGAACGGATCAGGCTTCGGTCATCTCCTCCGCTTCATCCTCCAGCTCGCCAATGTCGATGCCAGCCACCATCGCGCGAAGTTCCTTCGACGGCTTGAACACTGGAACCGGCCGCGCCGAGACTTCGACTGGCGAGCCCGTCCTTGGGTTTCGCGCCATGCGCGTTTTGCGGTGGCGGATCTTGAACGTCCCGAAGCCGCGAACCTCGATGTTCTTTTGGCCCTGCAGGGCCTCTTTTATCGACTCCAGGAAGGCGTCGACAACGCGAGCGCAGTCTTTTTTGGAAATCATCGGCCCAGCGGTGCGGGAAATCTGGGCGGTGACTCTCTCGACCAGGTCAGCTTTGGTCATGCGAAGTGCCTCGTGTTCAGGCGCCGGAGGGGCCGGGGATGCTCACCGAACTTAGCGCCGTTAACTGTTGTGTGTCAAGAGCTTGGACCACTTGCTCCGGGCCCCGAACGGACCCTGTCGAGGAATTCGCTGAACGCGGGTCGAGCGTCGTGGGGACCGGGCGCGGCCTCAGGGTGATATTGAACCGCGAAGATTGATTTCTCCCGATGACGCAGTCCTTCGATCGTTCCGTCGTTGAGATTCACGTGCGTGACTTCGAGCTCGGGCGCGCCGGGAATTTCATTTTCGTTGCCGTCGACAGCGAAGCCATGATTCTGCGTCGTGATCAACACTCTTCCGGTCGAGATTTCTTTGACTGGATGATTTCCGCCGCGATGTCCGTACGACATTTTCACCGTTCGCCCGCCGTATGTGAGTGCCAAGATCTGATGTCCCAGGCAGATACCGAAAATCGGGACGCCGCGATCGGCGATGGCGCGCACCGTGTCTGGTGCGTAGTCGACCGCGGCCGGATCACCCGGTCCGTTCGAGAGGAACACACCGCTCGGCTCGAGCGCAAGCGCTTCGTCCGCTGACGTTTGCGCGGGCACGACCGTGATTCGACAATCGTGCTCGGTGAACAATCGCAGAATGTTGCGCTTGATGCCGTAGTCGTATGCGACGATGTGATGACGCGCGTTTGGATTTCCCCATGCGTAGCGCTCTCGAGTCGTCACACGCGACGCGAGGTCGAGCCCCTCCATGGACGGACACGCGTCGAGCGCGGCGAGCGCGTCACGATCAGGCTCGGTTCCCGCGGCAACGACGCCTCGCATCGCGCCCACGGTTCTCAGGTGGCGAGTGAGACGTCGTGTATCAACCTCTTCGAGCGCTGGAACTTGCCCGGCCTCGAGCCACGAGAGGAGATCGCCTTCAGCGCGCCAGTTCGAGTAGTTGCGCGACAATTCGCGTACGATGATCGCGGCGACCTGCGGACGCGCCGACTCTGGATCGGATGTGTTGACGCCGTAATTCCCCACCATCGGCGCCGTCATCACCACGGTCTGTCCGTCAAAGGAGGGATCGGTAAACACCTCCTGATAGCCGGTCATGTTCGTCGTAAACACAATCTCGGCGACCGTCGGCTCGGCGCGACCGAGAAGACTTCCGCGAAACAGGGTTCCATCTTCGAGGAGAAGGAACCCTGGTTGGCCTCGGCGTGCAGTCACGAGCGCGTTGCTACGGTTTCTTGGTTGCGGGCGGGAGCTTCTCTGCGGGCGGCTTTGTATTCGTCGCCGGCGCCTTCGTTCCCTGTGCTCCCTGAGTGGTCGTCGCCGGCGCGGCGTTCGTCGGCGCTGGTGCAAGTGGAATCGCCGGGTTTGCCGCGGCTGGATTCGGCGCGGGGTTCGCCGGAGCCGTCACTGGCGTTTGAAATGTCTCATCGAGCGCTGACTTTGGCGTACGGCTGCGCGTCGAGGCGAGTGCGAGCAGGAATGACAAGCCCAGAAAGAGCCCGCCGCACCACCAGCTAGCCTTCGTCAGCAGGTTGCCCGCTTGACGCGCTCCCATGAACGAGCTTGCCGAGCTGCTCACGCCACCGAACGACGCGGCCATCCCTCCCCCCTGGCCCGCCTGCAAGAGCACTGCGACGATGAGGATGAGGCTATCGAGAATCAGGAGAACGAGAAGGATGTTGTACAACATCTGGTCAGGCTCGGCGGGGGGAGGACGTGATGTAAGCCTTAAATATCACTACACTTAGCGCATCGCGTCAAGTGTCGCAGATTGTGGCCCAACCACCCACGTCGAGGCTGGCCCCGCCCACCAAGAGTCCATCGATGCCGGGCGTCGACAACAGCGACCCTGCGTTCCCGGTATTCACGCTGCCTCCGTAAAGAATCGAAACGTCGGCGGCGCGCGGACCAATCTGCTTGTCCAGAAATGTACGAATCGCCGCATGAACCGCGGCCGCGTCCGCCGGCGTTGCGGTCTTGCCAGTTCCGATCGCCCACACCGGCTCGTACGCGATCAACGTTGACGCAATCGCGTCGGGGCTCAACTCCGACAAACCTGCCTCGAGTTGGCGAAGCACCACGTCATTGGTCGTCCCCGCCTCGCGCTCGCTGAGCAACTCACCGACACATAACAGCGGAGTGAGACCACCTCGCACCGCGGAAGCGCATTTCTTGGCTGTCTGCGCGTCAGTCTCACGGAACACGTGACGTCGCTCCGAGTGACCAACGAGGGCGTATCGCGCGCCGGCATCCTTGGCGATCGGCGCCGAGTTTTCGCCGGTAAACGCGCCCTTGTCTTCGGTCCAGATGTTCTGCACGCCGACGGCCAGGTCAGTGCGTCCGCCGAGTGCGTGGACGACGGTGGTGAGCGAAATGGCCGGCGGAAAGAAGATGATCGTGCGATCACTGCGGGGCGTCCAGCGGGCGGTGAACGCCGCGACAAGTGCGCGGGCGTCGGTCGGCCCGTGGTTCATCTTCCAGTTCGCGGCGAGCACGGGTCGTTGCATCACGCCTTGTCGTCGAGCGCCGCGACGCCCGGCAACACCTTGCCCTCGAGAAACTCGAGGGACGCGCCGCCGCCGGTCGATACGTGGCTCACTGCGCTCTCGAGTCCCATCTCGGCCACCGCCGCCGCCGAATCACCGCCGCCGACGATGGTCGTCGCGCCGCGCTTGGTCGCACTCGCTAGGGCTTCGGCCACAGCGCGAGTTCCAGCGTCGAACGGTTTGGTCTCGAACACCCCCATCGGTCCATTCCAAATGATGGTCTTGCCAGCGACAATCGCCTCGGCGAATTGCGACGCCGAGGTCGGGCCGATGTCGAGCATTGCTTCGTCCGCGGGAATGGCGTCGCGTGAAACGGCGTGTGCGCTCTGCGGCGCATCGAGCGACGGGGCGACCATGGCATCGACCGGGAGCAGCAACTTCTTAGTCCCGCGCGCGAGTAGATCCTTCGCCATGTCGACGCGATCGCTCTCGACGAGGGACTTCCCAGTCTCGAGTCCCATCGCCTTGAAGAACGTGCAGGCCATCGCGCCCCCGATGATCAATCGATCGACCTTTGGCAACAGCTGTTCGATCACGTCGATCTTGCCGGAGATTTTCGCGCCGCCCAGCACCGCGACGAACGGTCGCTGAGGATTCTCTAATGCTCCGCCGAGGTAGTCGAGCTCCTTCTGCATGAGGAGTCCGGCTACGGCCGGCTTGAGCCAATGTGCGACCCCCTCGGTGGACGCGTGCGCCCGATGCGCCGATCCGAACGCGTCGTTGACGTAGAAGTCGCCGAGCTCCGACAAGCCGCGGGCTAGCCTCTCCTCGTTCTTCTCCTCGCCGCCGAGGAATCTCGTGTTCTCCAGAAGAATGACGTGCGCGGCGGGATCGTGAGTCGCTTTCATCGCTTCGTCGGTGTCGGTGCTCTCGACAAAGATGATGTGCTGTTGCGGCATCAACTCGCCCAGGCGACGCGCCACCGGGCCGAGTGAATACTTCTGCTCGGGCTTGCCCTTCGGCCGCCCGAGGTGCGACAGCAACACGACGCGCGCGCCGCGATCGAGCAACGCTTGGATCGTCGGCAGCGCCGCGCGAATACGTGTGTCGTCGGTCACGCGGCCGGCGTCCACCGGCACGTTGAAATCGACGCGCACCAGCGCGCGCTTGCCGCGAACTTCGGCGTCGGTCAGATCGCGAATCGTCTTTTTGTTCATCGGGACGAGGCGGCACTCGTCACGATCGCGGTCACAGCCTTGCCCCGATGTATCGGAGCAGGTCGACGCAGCGCGACGCGTAACCCCACTCGTTGTCGTACCACCCCGATACTTTGATCAGCAAACCATCGACGACGTTGGTGCTCTTCGCGTCGATGATGCACGAGTGAGGATTGCCGATGAAATCCGACGACACGAGCTCTTCCTCGGTGTACTGCAGGATGCCCCGCATCGCGCCGTCGGCCGCCGCTTTGAACGCGGTGTTGATCTGGTCGACCGTCACCGGCTTGTCGACGACCACGGCGAGATCGGTGAACGATACGTCCGGAGTCGGCACCCGAACGGAGATGCCGTCGATCTTCCCCTTGAGCTGCGGGATGACCAGCGACGTCGCTTTGGCTGCACCCGTCGTCGTGGGAATGATCGACAACGCCGCGGCGCGAGCGCGACGCAGGTCTTTGTGCGGCAGGTCAAGAATGTTCTGATCGTTTGTGTAGCTGTGAATCGTCAACATCGATCCGCGCACGAAGCCGAAGTTATCGAGCACGACCTTGACCATCGGCACCACACAGTTCGTCGTGCACGACGCATTCGAGATGATGTTGTGCTTGGCCGAATCGTACTTCGATTCGTTGACGCCCATGACGATGGTGAGGTCTTCGCCCTTCGCCGGCGCGGAGATAATCACCTTCTTGGCACCCGCATCGATGTGCTTCTGCGCGCCATCGGCGCTGGTGAACCGTCCCGTCGACTCAAGGACGACGTCGACGCCGAGATCGCTCCACTTGAGCGCGCTCGGATCCTTCTCGGCGAACACCTTGATGTCGTCGCCGTCGACGATAATCGACCCGTTCCCTGCTTCGACGTCGCCCTGATAGGTGCGGTGCACCGAATCGTACTTGAACAGGTGGGCGAGTGTTTTGGTGTCCGTCAGATCGTTCACTGCGACGAACTCGAGGTCCGCCACGCTCTGTTGCTTGGCGGCTCGAAGGACTTGGCGTCCGATCCGTCCAAAGCCGTTGATACCGACGCGAATTGCCATCCATTCTCTCCTTAAGGTTGCCACCGGTCGCCGAGTGCGGGCGCCCGGCCGAAGGTCAGAAAACTAACAATGCGTGCACCGCCATCGCAGAGCGCGGCAGCGCACGCGTTCAAAGTGGCCGCGGTCGTCACGACATCGTCGATAACGACGACGTGCGCGCCGCGGAGCACGTTTCGCGCGGAAGCGGGCGCATGAAACGCGCTCGAAACGTTGCGAAGACGGTCCCCCGGTGTCAACCGCGTCTGCGTCTCGGTGTGTCGCACGCGCATGAGGACTTGGTCCCAAACCGGTATCGCCCACCGCCGCGACAACTCGCGAGCGAGTTGCGTGGTTTGATTGTATCCACGCTCTCGTTGTCGCTTGCTCGACAACGGGACCGGCACGAGCGCTCGGCGTTCATCGGTGACGTCGGCGGGCCAGTCGAGCCGCGCCATGCGCGCTGCCATCTCGGCGCCGACGCGATGCCACCCCTGATACTTGAGCGCGTGCACGATGCCGAGTCCGACCTCGCCCGACGCCCAGCATACGCTGCGTGCCGCGCGGACATAGGGCGGAAGGAGCTCACACCAGCGACAGTTCTGACCGTACGTCGGATGTCCGCAACGGTCGCATCGAGGCGCCGGCAGCAGCGGCAGCCGGGCCCAGCATCGTCCGCACACCATGTCTCGCTCGCCGCGATCCAGCAGCCCTTCACACACGACGCAACAGCGCGGAAGGAGAAGGTCGACAAGTGCTGCCGCGGTCTCCCGGATCATTCCCTTGCCCGCGTCAGCATGAGGAGCGAAGCGACCCCCTTGTCATCCTGAGGAGCGAAGCGACGAGGGATCTGCTTTCGAATTACTCCGTTGCCTCCAGCAGATCCTTCGCTCTGCTCAGGATGACGTTGCGTATCGCTCAGCCTTGACGCAGACTCTCCCACATCACCGACCGATCAGGTTCGAATCCGAACCACCGCTCGAACGCGAGCGCGCCCTGTTCGATGAGCATTGGCAGTCCATCACAGGCGCGATGGCCGCGTGCGCGGACCGCGTGCGTCCATGAGCTCTCTCCCGGCTTATAAACCAGGTCGACGACCGCCGCACCCGGCGCCAGGAGCGCGGGATCGAGCGGATACGAGTCGTCGCGAAGACCAATCGACGTTGCATTCACGACAAGTTGTGCCCCGGCAATGACGCCGATGTCATCGACTGGTTGCGCGAAGGCGCTAAATCGCTCACAGAGGAGCCGCGCTCGCTCGACCGTTCGATTGTGGACGTGTGCCGAACAACCCGGCCACGTCTCGACAGCCGCGAGCACGGCCGCTGCCGCTCCGCCGGCGCCCAGCACGCCGATCGCGCTCTCGCGTGGCCGCTGGCCGAGCAGCGTCGCCACGGTCGCGTCGAATCCGCCGACGTCGCTGTTGTCGCCGAAGAGTCGATCACCCTCGTCGATCCAGAACACGTTTACGGCGCCCACGCGCCGCGCGAGCGGCGTGAGGAAATCGCATGCGTCGTGCATGCGCTCCTTGAACGGGATCGTGACGTTGCCCGCCGCGCGTTGAGTCCTCAACGAATCGACGACGTCCTCGAACGAGCTCGGCTCGACGTCGACGGCCTCGTATCGCAATGGGATCCCCGCCGCAACGAGCGCGGCATTCTGGAATCTCGGCGAGAGTGAATGACTGAGCGGATGGCCGAGGAGCACCAGGCGCCCAGGGATGCGCGTCACGGGGCGCCCAAGCCACGCTCCGCCATGATCCGGTCGATGGCGCGGCGGATCTCGTCCTCGAGCTCGTCCGCCGTCGCGCGATACACCTCGAGCTCGGCGCCGATCGGATCGCTGATCGGGTGCGACGATGTGCCGTGCGAGGCATAATCGGACAGCAAATACGCGTGGCCGGTCCCGCCGAGTGCCTCGATCCGCTCGAGGTGGTGAGGTCCCATTGCCAAGATGAGATCAGCATCTCGCACCATGTCGCGCGTCAACGTCTGCGATCGGTGGCCGCTCAAGTCCATGTTGCGCTCCATGCCGACCAACAGCGCGCCATCACTCGCCGGCGTGCCGTCGTGCGCGCTCGTTCCCGCGCTGATCGCCTCGACATCTTGCAGCCCTCGCTCGATCGCGACCTTGCGCGCGATCGATTCGGCGAGTGGACTGCGGCAGGTGTTGCCGGTGCAGACGAACAGGATCTTCATATCCTCAGGCGTCTCCGATCAAATTGGGAACGCTTTTCCGAAGCGTGCTGGCCGGAATGGCTCCGGGACGAATCACGCGGGGTCGTCGTCCCGTGCAGTCGATGACGGTGGACGGTGGCGACGGCATGAGAGTTCCTCCATCGAGGACCAGTAGCTGTCCGCGCGCGACCGCGTCGCCCCACTGTGAGAGAATCTCAGCGGCCGAGGTGGCCGGCGGAACCCCCGGCCGGTTAGCGCTCGTCGAGGTGATCGCGTCTCCGTTGGCGCGGATCAAGCGCGCGACCGCCGCGTGGCTCGTCCAGCGCACGGCGATGCCGCCCTCCGGACCCCGCAGCCGATCGGGAACGCGACGCTCGCCCCCCGACAGCACGATCGTCAACGGACCTGGCCAGTGCCGCGCGACGAGGTTCGCAGCGTAGCTCGGCAACCGCAGATCGAGCTTCTCGATCATATCCCCGCTCGCGATGAGGAGCAGGAATGGTTTGCCCGTCGGCCGACTCTTCAACTCGATGAGCGCGTCGACCGAGTCGCGATCGATGCCGCCGCCAAAGCCGTACACCGTTTCTGTCGGATAGGCCAGCACGCGGCGCGCCTCGATCTGTGCCAGCGCGCGGCGGATCGCCGATTCCACTTCCTCCGGAGACCAGAACGGAGTCGAAAGGGTGTCCGTCCTCATTCAGAAAGCGTAAACATGGCTTCGGCGCGCGCAAAGTCCTCTTCGCCGGTGATCTTCATTGCGCGTTCGCTGCCGCGAACCACGGTGACGGGTATGCCGAGTGCCTCGCAGAGCGCAGCGTCATCGGTTGCGCTCATGCGTCGCTGCTTCGCCTCGCGATGCGCGCGGACGATGGCGTCGCGCGGGAATCCCTGCGGCGTCTGCGCGCGCCAGAGCCGTTCGCGATCGACCGTGCGAATGATGCGCCCCGTCTCGTCGACTTCTTTCAGCGTGTCGACGACCCGCAGCGCGGCGATCGTGCAGTTGCCGGCGCGCACCGACGCGACGACGCGATCAATGGTCTCAACACCAACGAGCGGCCGCGCGGCGTCGTGGATCAACACGATCTCGGCCTCGTCGGGAAGATCGTCGAGACCGTTGGCGACCGACTCGGTGCGCGTGCGTCCGCCGGTGGACACCATGAGCCGGTCGACGTCGCACTGAAAGATCCATGGCGGCGGATCGCCGGCGTACTCGCGCGGCAATACCGCGACGACCGACACGACGTCGGGGCGCGCCATGAATGTCTGCAAGCTGTGGAGCAGCGCCGGCTTCCCCGCGACCCAGCGGAATTGCTTCAGCTCCGGCGCGCCCGGCGACACAGAACCTCCCGCGCGCGTGCTGCTCCCGGCGGCGACGATCACGACGCCGACGTCGCGCGCCACGCTCACTGAAAGATCCGACCAAGAAGGTCTTGGATCGTCCGCACTCCGATCAACTCGACGTCGCGGCTCACGCGCTTCGGCATCCCGCGCTCGGCGAGATAGACGCGACGCATCCCCATGTTCGCCGCCTCGGCGACGCGTCGGTCCGCCTGCGACACGACGCGTACCTCGCCGCCCAACCCGACTTCGCCGACGAAGATCGCGTCGGACGGCAGCGCGCGATCGTAGACGCTCGACGCCAAGGCCGCGGCGACTGCGAGATCCCCTCCCGGCTCCTGCAGCTGCAATCCACCGACAACGTTGAGAAAGACATCGAGTTGTGTGAACGACAATCCGGCGCGCTTGTCGAGCACCGCGAGAAGGAGTGCGAGACGCCGTCCGTCGAAGCCCGTGGCGACGCGTTGCGGTGTGCCGAAACCCGCCTTCGCCGCGAGGGCTTGCACTTCGACGAGCAACGGACGCGTCCCTTCGAGCAGCGCCGTCACGGCGCTCCCCGATGCATGACTGGTGCGATCGCCCATGAACAGCTCCGACGGATTCGCCACCGGTTCCAGCCCCTGTTCCGACATGCGAAACACGCCGATCTCATCGACGCTGCCGAACCGATTCTTCGTGGCGCGAAGCACGCGGTGATCGAGCGTACTCTCTCCCTCGAAGTAGAGCACCGTGTCGACGATGTGCTCGAGTGTCTTGGGTCCGGCAATACCGCCGCCTTTCGTCACGTGCCCGACCACAAACACAGTCGTAGCGCTTTCCTTCGCGTAGCGCATGAGCCGAGCGGCGCATTCACGCACTTGCCCGACGTTGCCGGGCGCGCCTTCGAGATCGGACGTGAATACCGTTTGAATCGAATCGACGATCAAGACGGCGGGCGAGACGGCGGCCGAGGTCGTGAGGACCGTTTCAAGGTTGGTCTCGCTCAGCAGCGATACCTCGGCGGCACTCTCGATGAGACGATCGGAGCGAAGCTTGATCTGGAGCGGCGACTCTTCGCCCGAGGCGTAGAGCGTGGCGTGTCCGCCGGCCTCCAGACGCGTTGCCACTTGCAGCAAGAGCGTGGACTTGCCGATGCCCGGCTCGCCGCCGATCAACACTATCGACCCCGGCACGATGCCGCCGCCGAGGACGAAATCGAATTCGTCGAGACCGGTTTTCCATCGTTTCGCGCTCGAGCCCTTGATCTCGCGAAGCCGCGGCGTGACGGCGACGTTCCCGCCTTCAGCGAGCGAACGTGTTCCGCCAATACGCCGCGCCGCGCCGCCGCTCGCGGCAACTTTTGGGGCGACGATCTCTTCCACGAGCGTGTTCCATTCGCCGCACGTGTCGCAGCGGCCCTGCCATTTCGAGAACTCAGCGCCGCATTCGGTACAGCGGTAGACGGTCTTTGTCTTCACCATGACCGAAAGCTAGCGAGCGTCGCGAACCTTGCGCGTCGTTCGAGCTCGCGGCGGAGCGAAGGATTGCGGTCCTGCCGAACGCGCATCCAAGGATGCTACAGCTCGCACGGGGTATAGCAAGCGGACGTCGCCTTCGCTGATGCAGACGACTACGGAGAAAAGGCAGGATTGAGCGTCGCGCTCGTCGTGAGACGTCGCAGATTGCTCCCATCCGCGTCGGCCAAATATGCCGCATCCGCGCCATCGCGGCCGGAAATGAACGCGATGCGTTTTCCATCGGGTGACCACGTGGCCATACCGTCATACGCGGCCGTTGCAGCGAATCGCGTGTGTCGCCGGTCGGCAATCCGCACAATCTCGATGTCGTAGTTGGTGGCGTGTGCCGCCTGAAAGGCGATGTGCGATGCGTCGGGTGACCAGCGGAGCGCATCTCTTGTCGCGCCGGCGTCCACCGTGAGGCGCCGCAGGTCCGAGCCATCGGCGCGCATGATGTAGATGTCGCCCACGCCGTCGCGGTGAGAGACGAACGCAATCGTTGATCCATCGGGAGCAAATGCTGGACTCTCGTTCGCCGCAGAATCGGTGGTCAATCGGCGTACGTCGCTTCCGTCAGCGCGCATGATGTAGATATCAGACTTCCCTGTGCGCGTCGACGAGAATGCGATGTGTTGTCCATCCGGCGACCAGGATGGATTCCGATCATCGCCGGCGGAGTTGGTGAGGTTGATCGGCGCTCCGCCGGCGACGCCGACGCTGAGGATCTCGAGATCACCACGGACCTCGCCGGCAAATACGATACGCGTGCCGTCGTGCGACCATTCGCGCGCTCCCTTGGCGACGATGTTGGCGGCGAGGATTCTCGGGTTCGTCCCATCGGCATTCATGACCCACAGCTGCCACCCGTGTTCACCGACCTGCGATCCGAAGGCGAGCTTGGAACCGTCTGGAGACCAGAGCGGAAATCGATCCTGCTCGGCGCGCGTGGTAAGGCGCGTCTGACGCGTCCCATCGGCGTCCATGACGTAGATCTCCCAGTTTCCATCGCGATGCGACGCGAACCCAATCCGCGATTCGAGTGCGGTGCGTGCGTCGAACGCCGGCGCTGCGGCATGAGATGCCGTCTGCAGAAATGCAAGAGTGCAGAGCGCGCCAAAGTGCCGCCATGAAGGTTGCGCCACGGGGAACTCTCCGACAGAGGTATCGATTAGATGGTGCTCACGGTGGAAACGTTGCGCCACCGCACAACTATTCCCACGCCGGTCATCCAGCGTGGCCGCGTCAGACTGTGGGCACGGATGATTTGGCGCTGCCCGACGGACCGACAAGCATCAGGACCCCGCCCAAGACCGCTGGAATAGCGAACAGCGAAACCATCGCGGCGCCAGCGACTGTGTCCTTCGCGCCGAACGCCGCGAGGTCTGCCGCAATGACGAAATAGTACGGCACCCAGATGACGCCAGACACGAGCAGGACCCATGGGGCCCAGCGCGCGCCGCGGCGCGCCGCGAACCAAGCGATGCCCAGGAACGCCACCGCCATGCCCATCATCATCGAGCACATGCCAAGCATCGAGTCCACGAGAAGTTTGTCGAGCTTCGGGTTGTCTTGGTGTAGCCGCGCGTAGGTCGTGCCAAGCATGTGTTCCTCTGGACCCTGCGCGATAATGACGCCCGCACTTCCCAAGCCCTGACCGCCCTTCGATTCGAGCGTCATCGGCACCGCGAGGGCAGCAAAGAGGTTTATCAATCCATAGATGAGAAGCAACGCGAGCCCGATGCCCGACACGCTCTTCCAGCGGACCTTCGTGTCAACTGAAGCGGTATCCACGGGAGCCTCCGCATGATCGAGAGATTTCGGTTCGCTGAGACCGTCAAGCTAGCTGAGGATTCGAGCAAAGCTCGACACAGCTCAGTGCATGACCTTGATGTAGCCCCAGTGCTCCTGCTGCTTCGACACAAGCTCGTGGATGCCGTCCGGGACAACTGCCACGCCCGCCAGCAGCTGGCTCTTCTCGATCTTGTTGTTCCGCATCGCGATCGCGCAGACCTTGAACGAGACGTTTGGATTCTTCATGGCCTCTTGCACGTCGGCGACCACGGTGGAGCGCTCGGGCATGACCAGCTCGAAGCCTTTGCCGTACATCACGACTTCGATCTGTACGTCAGGGCTGGCCGTGCTCGTCTCTTTGATCCACCGTAGCACGGCCTTCTGGTCGAGGCTATCTCGGCTCGTCAGATCGAACGCGACTCGATAGGGCTGCGCCTGGCGATGGGTAAATCCAAAGCTCAGCAAGGCGAGGCATGCGACGATGATTCCGCGTTTCATGATGATTCCTCCGGTCCTGCAGGTTGTGTCGAAGACTCGGTCACCCCGGCCGCTGCGTATAACTCTCGAAGCGTGTGTACTGTTTGTGAAAGAACAGATTCACGATGCCCGTGGGCCCGTTGCGCTGTTTGCCGACGATCACCTCCGCCTTGCCTTCGAGTGAGTTGCCGTCTTTGTCGACGGGCCCGTCATAAAACTCCTGGCGATAGAGGAACATGATCAAATCCGCGTCCTGCTCGATCGCGCCCGATTCGCGAAGGTCCGACAGCTGCGGCCGCTTGTTGTCGCCCGTCCGCTGCTCGGGCGCGCGAGAGAGTTGTGACAGCGCGACGACGGGAACTTTGAGCTCTTTGGCGAGCGCCTTGAGTCCGCGCGAGATCTGACTGACTTCTTGTTGGCGGCTCTCCGAGTTCATCGGCCCCTGCATGAGCTGCAGATAGTCCACGATCACAAGTCCGATTCCGGATTCAGCCTTGAGGCGCCGCGCCTTGGAGCGCATCTCGAGCAGCGTCATGCCTGGCGTGTCATCGATCCACACCGGTGCCGAGCTCAAGATGCCGGCCGCGCGCGCGAGGCGCGGAAAGTCGTCATCGCGCAAGAGGCCCTTTCGCAACCGCTGTGCGTCGATCCGCGCCTCGGACGTGAGCATCCGTTGCACGAGAGACTCTTTACTCATTTCCAATGAGAAGAACGCAACGGGGATATTGTGCTCGATGGCCGCGTGTTGCGCCACATTCAACGTGAACGCCGTCTTCCCCATCGACGGACGCGCCGCGACGATGACGAGATCGGACGGCTGGAAGCCTGAAGTCAGCTCGTCGAGATCGTTGAAGCCGCTCGCGACGCCGGTGACCGTCTTGCCGCCGCGCTGCAGCGCCTCAATGCGCTCCATCGTCGGCCAGAGCAGCTCCTTGATCCGTGTGAAGCCGTCCTTCGACTGCTGCTGGCTGACGAGGAAGATCTTCGATTCCGCCTCGTCGAGCAGTTCGATCGCGGTGCTCTTCCCTTCGAACGCTTCGGACACGATCGTCGTCGAGACTTCGATGAGCCGGCGCAGAATCGCTTTCTCCCGCACGATCTGCGCGTGATACTCGATGTTCGCCGCGGTCGGCACGGCGTCGACGAGGAACCCGATGTAGTCCTTGCCGCCCGACGCCTCGAGCTCGCCGCGACGCATCAGCTCTTCCGACAGCGTCAATGGATCGACGACGCCACCGCGCTCCGTGATCGTCACCATTGCGCGGAAGAGTCGCCGATGGCGTTCGGCGTAGAACATGGTGTCGTTGACGTGTTCGACCGCGCGGAGCACCGCGTCCTGGTCGATCAACATGGCCGACAACACCGCTTGCTCGGCGTCCTCGGAGTATGGAGGACGACGATCGCGGTACGGATCACGCGCCAGCGATTGTGGGTGGGCCGTGATCGAGAATTCGACGGGCGAGCTTGACATCTTCCCAGGCAGGACGCTTCCAAGATGGATTGCGCAGGAGCGCGGCAGGGTGGTACGTAACGATCAGCGGCACCCCGTAATAGCGATGAATCTGCGTCCTGAGCTTCCCAATGGAAAGCTTCGTGTCGAGCAACGTCTGCGCGGCGAACGTGCCGAGTGCGAGAATGACCTTCGGGCGGATCAGCTCGATCTGGCGAATGAGGTACGGGCTACACGCCGTGACCTCCTCGGGCCGCGGATTGCGGTTACCAGGCGGCCGGTGCTTCAACACGTTGCAGATATAGACGTCCTCGCGACGCAATTCGATCGCCGCGAGAATCTTTGTGAGCAACTGCCCGGCGGCGCCGACGAACGGGCGTCCCGTTTCATCTTCAGTCGCGCCGGGCGCTTCGCCGACGCACATGAAATCGGCATTGGAGCTCCCTTCACCGGGAACGGGATTGGTGGCCGTCGAATAGAGCGGACAGCGCGTACACGACGCCACGTGCGCGGCAAGTTCCTCGAGTGTGCGGAGTGCACCGAACTCGCCGCCAAACAATTCTCCCGCCGGCGTGCCAACGGATAATCCGCTTGGAATGTCGTCGATTCGGCTCGATGCGCGTGCCGTCGATTCCGCAGCCGTGGCCAGCGGGGTCGTGGCGTCGTTCGAGGCGCCGCCGGTGGTTTTCTTCGCCGGCATGTCGTCGGGGCTCGCTCCCGCCTCTCGCAGCGCGCGTCGCCAGTCGGTTACCTCTGGCGCGGTTGCTGTCTCGGTGACGCGCCTCGCCGATGGAGCGGCCGATGGTATGGTCGGCTGAATGGCTGGTTGCGCGCCGGCCCTTGCACCGAGTATGCGAAGGGCGTCCTCGACGGTGAGTCCATCGAGCGCGAGCTCGGTTTCGCCCAGCTCGCGGCGCTGTTCCAGATACCGGCGGAGCTGTTCTCTAGCGTCCACTGATCAGTTGCTCCACTCGATCGAGAATCGCCTCGGCAACCTCCGTCTTCGGCATGAGCGGCAACGCCTCCTCGCGACCGTCGCGCATGACGAAGGTGACTCGGTTGGTGTCGACGCCGAATCCCGCGCCCTGCTCCGTGGCGTCGTTCACGACGATCATGTCGAGCCCCTTCTCGGCAAGCTTGCGGCGTCCGCTCGCTACCGCGTCGTCGGTCTCGAGCGCGAAGCCCACGACCACCGAGCCTTCGCGCCGGGCGCTTTTGGTCGATTGAAGAATGTCCGGCGTGGGCGCGACTGCAATCGAGCTCGGCGACGTGACCTTCTTGATCTTCGATCGCGCCAGCTCCGACGGACGAAAATCCGCCGGTGCGGCTGCCATCACGAGCACATCGGATTCCGGAAGCAGCCGTTCGACGGCCGTCGCCATGTCGGCGGTCGATTGCACGGCGTGGATGGTGACGCCCGGTGGCGTCGCGACGGTCAGCGGGCCGGCGATCAGATCGACGTTCGCTCCACGGCGCCACGCCGCCGCCGCGAGCGCGACCCCCATTTTCCCGCTGCTGTGGTTCGAGATGAATCGCACGGGATCGATCGCTTCACGGGTCGGCCCAGCGGTCACCAACACGCGCCGGCCGTGCAGCGTGCCGTCACCCTCGAGCAGTCGGCCGACGTGAGCAAAAATCGTCTCCGGCTCGGGCATGCGCCCCGGCCCGCTGCCCTCACCCGCGGCGAGCATGCCTTCGTCGGGATCGACGACGCGATAACCCAACTCTCGTAGGTGCGCGACGTTGGTCTGCGTTTGCGCGTGCGCCCACATGTGATCGTTCATCGCCGGGACGAGCAGAACCGGACACTCGGCCGCGAGCAAGCTCGCCGTCAGAAGGTCGTTGGCCTGTCCGGTCGCGGCGCGCGCGAGAAAATCGGCCGTCGCCGGCGCGACGACGATTGCCGTCGCGCTCCGTGCGAGCTTGATGTGATCGAGGGGACGGCCCGGATCGAACAATCCGGTGTGAACTGCATGTCCGGTGAGCGCTTCGAAGGTGATCGCCCCGACGAACTCTGTCGCCGCTGGCGTCATCACCACGTCGACCGCGGCTCCCGCCTTGGTCAGTAGTCGCGCCAACCAGGCCGCTTTGTAGCTGGCGATTCCTCCGGTTACACCCAGGAGGATGCGGGAACCGTCGTAAGGACGAATTGAGAGATCTCGAGGATCAGTCCGTACGCCGCCGCGGAACGACGTGGTAAACGATGTCGCCCTTGGCCAGTTCCTCGAGCGAGCGAGTCGTCAGCTTCTTCTCGCGCGACGACGAGCGATCGCGTGGAAACTCGTTCAACACGCGCGCGTACTTGGCGGCGACCAGCACCCCGAGGTACTTGTTCGCGGCATGGTTGGCAATCTCACCTGGCGTGAACACTCTCATGATTCAACTCGTGACGATGAATGGTGATCGACTTCGGCTTCCAGTCGATGAATCAGCTGCTCGACCTGCTGTCGCAAACCCGATACGCGTTCGCGACTCACGACTTCAGCGTCCAGAATCGCGCTGACGCGCTGAACCGCGTGATCGAGATCGTCGTTGACGACGATGTACTCGTACTCTTCGACCGCCCGTAACTCCTGCAAGGCTGAATTTAACCTCGAAACGAGCTGCTGTGGGGATTCGGTTTTCCGCTTCCGCAAGCGCTCCAGGAGCACCTCGCCGGATGGCGGCAGCACAAAAACGGTCACCGAGGCCGGAAACGCCTCGCGAATCTGCCGCGCGCCTTGGACATCGATGTCCATGATGACGTGCTGACCGTTCCCCAGGACCCGCGCGATCTCACTGCGCAGTGTGCCGTACAGGTTCCCGTGCACCTCTGCCGACTCGGCGAAGTCTCCAGCCAGACGACGACGCACGAACTCATCGTCCGTGAGGAAATGGTAGTCCGTGCCGTCGACCTCGTGGGGGCGCGGGGCGCGCGTCGTGCACGATACCGAATAGCCGACGTCATCCCTCAGCGCGAGCAGGCGACGAGCGATCGTGGTCTTTCCCCCGCCCGACGGCGCCGAGAGGATGATCGGAAATGGATTCACTCCAGGTTCTCCACCTGCTCGCGAATCCGCTCGAGCTCCTCTTTGATGATGATGACGTTCTGCAGCATCGACGCATCGTTCGCCTTGCTGCCGGTCGTGTTCGCCTCACGCAGCAGCTCTTGCAGGAGAAAGCCGAGCCGCTTGCCCACACCTTCCGGCGAGGGCGACGCGATCGTCGCCCGAACGGCGACAAGATGCGAATGAAAGCGACTGATTTCCTCGGCGACGTCGAGCTTGTCGGCGAGGATGGCGACTTCCTGGGCGAGTCGTTGATCGTCGAGTGCGACGCCGTCAGCGAGCTCGCGGATGGCCGCGCGCAATCGATCGCGCTGCTCGACCAATCGCGCCGGGGCACGCTCGGCGATTCGCTCGACGGCCAGCTCAACGATCGACAGGCGTTCCTCGAGGTATCGTGCGAGTCGCGCGCCTTCGGCGACTCGCATCCGGTCGAGCGCGGCGACGGCGAGATCGACGATCGCGACAAGCTCGGTGGCGCTCCCCTCGGCTTCGTCATCGCGCGAGGCGATGACATTTGGCAGACGCAGAACGGTCGCGGCGTCCACGTCGCCGGACAGGCTGAACCGCTCTTGCAAGCGTCGAATCTGTTCGACGTAGGCACCGAAGCGTTCTTCGTCGACGCGAGCCTCGTCGAGCTCCGTCCGCTCCACGCGTGCGCTCAGTGTCACGTGACCGCGTGTAATGCCACGACGCAGCGCGTCCCGAACGTCGGCCTCCCACTTGCTAAGCTCGCTCGGCAGCTTCACCGACGGATTGAAGAACCGGTGGTTGACCGAGCGAATCTCGACCGAGACCCGCGCGCCGCCCACCGCACCTTCCGCCGAGCCGAATCCGGTCATGCTCTTTATCATATCGCGTCGGCTAAGCTACGGAGTTACAACAAGATTTGTCAATTCGTGAAAGCCCAACGCACGCCGTAGAAATTCGTTTGCCGTGGCATAATGAAGTTGGGAACCTGCCTGTAACGTTCGCCCAGAAGGTTTCTGAATTGCCAGGAGACGGTGGCGTTGAGAATGCGGATTTCCAAGAGCGTCGAGATCGTTCGGTAGCCCGGTAACGTGAGCACATCCGCCTTGTTCACAGGGAACCGAATGCCGGAGCGGTACTCGTGGATTATCGACGCCATCAGCCCGAAATCGTTCGTCGGAAACCGCTGGAGAAAGTTCGATCGGATGAACAGCTCACTCCGGGTTTGATAACGCGGACGGTAGAATCCCAGTGAGTCGTTCCAGCGAATCGCCGACACGTCGGCGTTGATAAGTCGCCAGAGCTGACCGCGCACCGCGAGCGTGACGCCTTTCGCGGCAGCCTCGCGCCGAGCCGTGAATGTCGTGTCGAAGACGCGCGGCGGCGACAACAGCACGCTGTCACGCCGCAACGCGCCGCCGATGAGCCACAACCTCTTGAGCCGCAGCCCGGCCTCGGCGCGCACGTAGTTCGCCGTGAAGATCCCCCCGCCTGGAATTCGGCTGTCGGTTACACGACCCGCCGCTCCGATGAGGCTGATGAATGACAGCGGTGTGAATTGCGCGGTGATATCGCTGTGCGAGATCGAATCGGCGCTCGTTGCCTCGGCAAATCCCGACAGCGTGAGGCGATTCGTCACGAAGCTAGCGCGGACCGACGGCGTCGACACGTGTTTTCCGCCCGATCCAAAGAATCGTTCCGTCGCGCTCGCCCGCAATGATCCGCGTACCAGTCCGACCGTCGCGACGTACTGCGAGCGAAATACGCTCGTGTCGAGGGGCGCGATGGCGCGCACCGAATCCTCGTGCGTCAGAAGGCCGGTCGTTCGAACTGTGCGAATCCCGGTGTAACCGTACTTCGATCCCACGGCCAGGACCTGCGCCCAGAACGGGCTCACGTCGGGATCGCGGTAGCCGACGCGGAGGTACGCGTCACTCCGCGTCGACTCGACCGCCGAAATGGAGTCGTTGCTCGTCGAGCCCACGAGGCCTTCGCTCGTCTCACCGAAGACTGACCCGCGATGACGACTGATGCGATTGACGAAGCCGTCGACGCTCCAGTCGCGCTTTGCCCACCCGAGGCGCCCAACAAGAGCGGTCTGATCGCTGCTCGTTCCAAAGATTGAAGGCGGCGTCGTGCCGTACTGCTGCGCGCCAAATTGAATCCCGGTGCCGTTGTCGAATCGCCGGCCATAGAACGCCCGATAGAGATTCGTCTGTTGGTCGCCCGTGCTGACGTCAGTTCGCGTTTCCGACGTCGTATTTCGAACGCGCCAGCTCCGCAAGTAGACGCGAACTTCGGCGGGCGTCGGCTCGACGACGGCGTCTTCAACGGACCAGAGGCTCACCTGCGTCAGATCGACCACGCCTCGGCCGCGCGGATCGAGGTCGGTCATCTCCACGCCGTCATAAAACACGCGCACGCGACGGACGTCGCCCATGTACGCGCCCACGGCCGGTGCGGAGATCCATCCGGAGCGCAACGTCGTCATCCCCGTCGCACGCTCGAGCAAGTCGGCGAGTGTGATGGCGCCCGTCGCCAACACGGAATCGCGGTTCCATACCAGTCGTCGTCCGACCTCGATCGTGGGCGGCAACTCCGCGCGCGCGAACGGCGCCTTGATCGTATCGCGCGGCACCTTTTTCACCGTATCGCGCTTCGCGAGGCTGTCTCGCAGCAGCGAATCCGCGCGGACGCGGGCCGGAATGGTCAGCGTCGTGTCGCGCTTCCTTGTCGTGTCGCGTACCTGCGCGCTGGCCACGCCGTGCAAAACGGCCCCGGCCATCAGGCCGAGGCCGACCGTCGATAGCAACCGTCTCGTGCCGATGGTCAGCGCACCCGCCCCCGCACGAACTCGACGAACGTGCCAACCGGCACGCCAGTCGAACCGCGCGGCACGGTGCCGAGGTCCGATTCGGTGTAGGCGGTTCCAGCGACGTCGAGGTGCACCCATGGGTAGCCTTCTGCGAATTCTTTCAGGAACAGCGCCGCGGTGATCGTTCCCGCGGGGCGGCCGCCCGAGTTCTTGATATCGGCCACGTCGGACTTGATGAGCTCTTTGTAATCATCCCACAACGGTAGTGGCCAACCTGGTTCTCCGGCGCGCTTGGCCGCGTCCAGCACCTCTTGCACCAACGCGTCGTCGCTTCCCATCACGCCCGTCGCTGTGTGTCCGAGCGCGATGACGCACGCGCCGGTCAACGTCGCCGCGTCGATCACGGCGCTCGGATTGAATCGCTTCGCGTACACCAACACATCGGCGAGCACGAGACGACCTTCGGCGTCGGTGTTGATGATCTCGATGTATTTACCGTTCGACGCCTGGACGACGTCACCCGGCTTGACCGCCTCGCCCGACACCATGTTTGTCGTCGAGCCAATGAGACCCACGACGTTGATCGGAAGTTCCAACCGGCCGATGGCCTCCATCGCCCCGAGCACACCCGCCGCGCCGCACATGTCGAACTTCATCCATTCCATGCCTTGCGCGGGCTTGATCGAGATACCGCCGCTGTCGAAGCACAATCCCTTGCCGACGAGCACGACCGGCTGCGCGTCCCTCGGCCCGCGACGATACTCGATCGCGATCAGCTTCGGATCCTGTGGCGTGCCCTGCGCGACCGAGAGGAACGAGCCCATGTTCTCCCGCTCCATCTCCGTGCGGCCGAGCACCGTGAGTTGCATCGAGTATCGATCGGCGATCTCTTTCGCCGTCGCGGCGAGATACTCCGGCGTGCAGATGTTGCCCGGCAGCATGCCGAGGCGGCGCGCCAGCGAGTGCCCTTCGCCAATTGCGCGAGCCACTCTTGCGCCATCGGCGCGCGCGGCGACGTCGGGGGCGAGGATCGTCGCTTCCTCGAGCGGCGCGCGCTGTTCGTCGGCGGGCGGCGCTGTTTTGAGTTCTTTAAAGTCCCAGGCGCCGGCGATCAAGCCGAGGCCGGCGGCTTCGACATCGGCCGTGCTCATCGAGCCGGCGTAGAACGCCAAGCGTCCGACGCCCATGCGGGCCGCCTGGCGCGCGGCAATCGCGGCGGCGCGGCGGAGCGCCCCAGGACGATCCGTCGCCGCGCCCGTGCCGACGAGCAGGATACGCTGGATACCGCGCTCGGCGCCGGCGAGATGCAGCGTCTCGTCTCGTCCGCCCCGAAAATCTCGACGCGCGAGCGCGCGTCCGAGCGCGCCGCCCGTTGCCGCGTCGACCGGCCGCAGCTCGTCGCTCAGAGTCGGCGACGTCGCGAGCGCGATCACCAGCAGTGGCGTGTCGATGCCGCCAAAATCTGGCGCGCCGGCGTTGAGCGAAAGCGTCATGAGTCGAGAGCGGATGCGGTCGCGACGAAGCGACGTGTCAGCCTGTCATTCCCTTGATGATCTGATCGCCGAACGCCGAGGTCGAAACCTCCGCGGCACCCGGCATCTGGCGCGCGAGATCATACGTCACTCGACGCGACTTGATCGCGTTCTCCAGGCCGCGCACGATGAGTGTCGCGGCTTCGGTCCAACCGAGATATTCGAACATCATCACGCCCGACAGCACGACGCTGCCCGGGTTGATTCGATCGAGGTTCGCGTACTTCGGCGCCGTGCCGTGCGTCGCCTCGAACACGGCGACGCCGTCGCCGACATTGCCGCCCGGCGCGATGCCCAGGCCGCCCACTTGCGCCGCCGCCGCGTCGCTCACGTAGTCGCCGTTGAGATTCGGCGTGGCAATCACAGAATACTCATCGGGCCGAAGCAGCAATTGCTGGAACATCGAGTCGGCGATGCGGTCCTTGATGATCACCGCGTCGGCCCGCGCGCCCGCCCCGCCCTTTGCCAGGTCCGCTTCGGTGACGACGCTGTCGGCGAACTTCTCCCGCGCCAGCTCGTAGCCCCAATCACGGAACGCCCCCTCGGTGAACTTCATGATGTTACCCTTGTGCATCAGCGTCACCGACGGCAACCCGTGCTTGAGCGCGTAGCGGATCGCCATGTCCACGAGCCGCTTCGAGCCGAACGCGGACATCGGCTTGATGCCGATCGCCGACTCGGGGCGAATTTGCTTGCCCAACTCACGCTCAATGAACAATCGGAGCTTCTCCGCCTCGGCCGACCCTGCCTTCCACTCGATGCCGGCGTAGACGTCCTCGGTGTTCTCGCGGTAGACCACGATGTTGAGCTTCTCCGGCTCCTTCATCGGACTGCCCACGCCCTCGAAGTAACGCACCGGACGAATACACGCATAGAGGTCGAGGACCTGTCGCAGCGTCACGTTGAGCGAGCGGATGCCTCCGCCGACGGGCGTCGTCAGCGGTCCCTTGATCGACACGCGGAACTCCTGCATCGCGTCGACGGTCTCTTGCGGCAGCCAGTCCTTGAACTGGGTGAAGGCTTTTTCTCCCGCAAACACCTCCATCCACGCGACGCGCCGCTCCCGGCCGTACGCCTTCTCGATCGCGGCGTCGAAGACCCGCACCGACGCACGCCAGATATCCGCGCCGGTGCCGTCACCTTCGACGTACGGGATGATTGGATTGTTCGGGACGCCAAGGACGCCAGCTTTATATGTAATTCGCTCGCCGCTCGACGGCACTTTGGCGAACTGGTACGTGGCCATGACTCACGCGGTAAAGGAAGCCGCTCTGCGATCCGTGGAAGCGGCAGAAAGGTATCGGTGCGCGGAAACACGATCAAGTTAACGCAGCGGTCGGCCCTCGAAAAAAAGAAAGTGCTCTCGCGACCGAGAGCACTCTCTGATGACGTGATGCGTGTTGCCTCGACAACTCGATGCCCAGGGCGGGACTCGAACCCGCAAGACCCGAAGGTCGGGGGATTTTGAGTTCAGCCGCCAGGTTCTCGCACCAAACACTAAGCCACATCACGCGCGAAACGACGTCGACCCAGCTCGACGGTCCGCAGCCGGGACCGCCGATCCAGAGACCAGTTCTCGATCCCTTCGCGGCTGTTCCCGGGTGTGCGGGGGTACAACCGGGGGACAGTCAGTATGTCCGCCGGCGAAATTCGCTGACCCGACGCCATCTCGAGCGCCGCGCTCTGTTCGTTCGCTGACGCGCCTGCAGACGATCGCGCCGCCATTCGATCCGTACGTCATATCGCGACCTCGATGCGCCAGTGGGGCGATTAGGCGCGATTCAACACTTCAGGCCGACGAGCCGAAGGCAGTCAATGCGGCGCTGGGTCGGGTTCGGCGAGATTCTGTTGTCGTACCCGGCCGATGTTAGAGGGATGGAATCAACCATGACCATCGATGGCACCACGACTGGAGACCTAAGCGTATGACGCTCATTCTTTTCGACGGATTCGATCACGGTTTGAATAGCGGCGCCGCGTGGAATGACGATCTGTGGGACAACGGCGGCGGCTTCACGCTGACGAATTCCGTCACGCGGTTCGGGTCTGGGTTTTCCCTCTCAATGCCGAACGGCTCCGAGTTGTTCAAGACGATCGGCTCGAATGTCGGCGAGATCATCATCGGCGTTCCGATGTCGGCGACCGCTTCTGGAGGTGCCGCCATCGCCCCGTTCTGCACGTTGTATGACGGCGGCACAGCGCAGTGCACGGTCTGCGGCGAGACGGATGGGAGCATCACGCTGCGGCGCGGCGGCATTGCCGGAACGATCGTCGCAACCATCGCGGCGTCATTCACGCGCGACGGGCCGTTTGACGGATTCGCGTTCCGCATCAAGCTGAGCGCGACTGTTGGCGAGTTTCAGGTCTGGAAAAATGGGGCCTCCATTCTCAATGTGAACGCGCTGAATAACATCTCGACCGCGAATGCCTACTGCACGAAATTCTCGATCGGGCCGAGTCAGCATTTCTCCACAAATGCGGATGACGTCTATGCGCTGATCGTCGATGCGACCGCCCCGAACAGTTTTCCCGGGGACACGCGCGTGTACTCGACGCTGCCAGACGGGGCTGGTGCGTCGACCCAATGGACGCCCAACACAGGATCGAACTTTTCGAATGTCGGCCGCGCGAGCGGTACAGAGGATAGCAACTACAAC
>Ga0070708_100000535_pt1 | contig 28579 bp, 48 predicted proteins | sample KBSK5503metaG_FD_65469 | JGI IMG/M metagenome (GOLD analysis project Ga0070708, IMG submission 65469) | Corn, switchgrass and miscanthus rhizosphere microbial communities from Kellogg Biological Station, Michigan, USA - KBS K5-50-3 metaG | ecosystem: Host-associated > Plants > Roots >... | reverse complement strand
GCCGCAGATGGCACAAGTCAACGACAACGCAGTCAGCCCGGTGATGTACGGCAAGGCGGTCAAGCCCAAGAAGGGGCGCAGCCCCGCCGTATCCTCGAAGCTCGTCAAGGCGAAGAAGGCGGCCAAGCGAAAAACGCCCCCGGCAGCGCAGCAGCTCGCGCTGCGGACCTAAACGACGAGGTTTTCAAGAAGGGCGACGCAGACTTTGAAGCTGCGGGCCCTGTCGTTGACGGTCTTCGTGTTCGTGACTCGATCCCGAACATGGGCTCGATTCGATCTTCTTTCGAGAACTACGAAGTGCTGCCCGGCGTGCGCAAGGTTCCGCGTTCGGCTTTCAGCGCACCGCCTGCAAAGCCTTCGGCGCGCGTGCTCAAGCTTGCAGAGGAGATCCAGAGCAACGGGGAACTGAACCCTCTCATTGTCGTCGACGACGGGCACCCCGATGGGCTCTATGTTCTGGAAGGCGCGCATCGTTTCGACGCGCTCGACGCGCTCGGCAAGAAGGAATTCCCGGCCATTGTTGTGCGAGACCTCGACACTTTGTTGGAGCGCAAGGGCGGCGAGGCGTTCAAGCCGGTCGGCAGCGCCGAGGCGATGGAAGGCGTGCTGCGCGCGAAGTTCGGCGACAAGCTGATCCAGGGGCTGCTCGACCAAGGGCTGCTCAACATGATCGCCAAGGCCGACGACGTGCGCGAGGCGCCACCCACCGCGAAGGCGGTCTTCCGAGAAGGCCCGCGGCCCGGCGCGACGATGTTCTTCGACAAGCTCACCGCCGAGGAGGCGCCCGGCGTGCTGATGCACGAGCTCGGCGAGCACTTCGGCATCCGCCGGCTGCTCGGCGACGACCGCTACCGCGTGATGTTGGGCGAGCTGCGCGACATCCGCAACGAGCCCGCGGTGCGCGAGGCATGGGATACGGTCAAGCGCAATTACAAGCTCGACGAAGAAGACCCGAATTTCCTGCGCGAGGTCGCGGCGCATCTTGTCGAGACGCAGCCGGATCTGCCGTTCGTGCGCCGGCTCGTCAACGAGATCCGCGCGTACTTCTACCAGCACTTCGGCACGACGATGGGCAACCGCGTGGATGCGAGCCTGATCCGCGGTCTCGCCGCCTCGGCGCTGCGCAGCGCGGCCAAGGGCGAGCTCACGCGGCGGCCGATGCGCTTCGACCGAACCCCGATCCCTCAACGACCCGGCCCCCGGCCGATGCTGCAATGAGCCGTGGAGACTCTGAAATGGAAGACTCGGGGCCGATGCCCCTTTCTCGCCGAGCGTCCGATCATCGCGGAGTCCACAAGTGGTTTCGCTTTGATCCGACGCTATCGACCGGTGCATTGCTGCAGACGGCGACGATTCTCGTCAGCGTGGGCACCTTCTACGGCGCGTACGTGCGCGACCAAACACAAGTGCGCGCCGACGTCACGCAGATCCAAGAAATCCAGAAGCGCGACCGCGCCGACGTGGAGAAGGTCGCCGAGCGACTCGGTGGGGATCTGAAAGAAATCAAGAACGACGTCAAGGAGGTGGGGCTCAAACTCGCCGAGATCCGCGGCCAACAGCAAGGTAGCAAGAAATGAAACGCATCATCGCTTTCGCCGCCATGTGCCTGCTCGCGGGCGCGGCTCAGGCCGACACGACCTCGACGCCGATCAAGCTCGGCACCTACACGCTGATCCGCAGCGCGACCACCGTACAGACCGGGTTTGCGACGATCGATCTGTGCTACGCCGCCGGGGCCGTGGATGCCGAGGCGCGCAAGGCCAGCGCCAACTACCGCTGCCGGCAGGACTCGCAGTTCTCGGTGACCTACACCGCCCCGGTGCCGATCCCGCCGAACCCGTTCCCGAACGGCGAGACGCAAACGGTACAGTGTGTCTCGCCCCAGACCGGAAGCTGGACGCAGACGCGGACCTACACTTGGAACGGCACCGCCTGGGTGGCGGGTGCGTGGACACCGACATCGGCCCCGGCCGGCGCCTGCACGACGCCGCCTCCGCCCACGGCCTGCGGCCCGACCAATCTGGCGGTCAAGATCGATTGCGCGAAGATGCCGACCGCGACGTGGCAAGGCTGGGACAAGCCGATGTTCACGACGAACACGGTGTATCCCTCGGCGGGCGATGGCTCCGGCGCGTTCCGCACGACATGCAAGTGGTCGCACATGGCGTTCGATGACCCTCTCGTTTACCCGAATCAGCCCGGCGCCTCGCACTTGCATACGTTCTTCGGCAACACGTTGACCAACGCCGCGTCGACCACCGCGTCGATCAGCACCACCGGCAACAGCACGTGCAACGGCGGCACGATCAATCGCACGGGCTACTGGGTCCCGACGATGATCGACACGTTGGACGGTCGGCCGATCGGCGCGAACAACGATCAGTACGTCGGATCGCAGTTCTACTACAAGACCGGCTACACGCTGCCCGTGGCGCTGATCAAGCCGGCCCCGGCGGGGCTGCGCATGATCACGGGGGACTCGAAGGGCAATCCGACGAACCCGAGCCGGGTCGCCTCGTACCGCTGCATCAAGAACGGCGGCGCGACGCAGGCCGACATCGGCAACGCGCAGAGCACGATCCCCTACTGCCAAGTGTCGGGCTACACCGTGATGCGTATGTCGATCACGTTCCCGCAGTGCTGGGACGGTGTGAACCTCGACAGCCCGGATCACAAGAGCCACATGGCGAGCGCGGTCTACACGACCGGCAACCAACTCGGCTACTGCCCGACGACGCATCCGGTCGCGATCCCCGAGATCAGCTTCGAGGTCGAGTATCCCGTGCGCTCGACCGACGACACGCGGCGCTGGCGGTTGGCGAGCGACAACTACGACGTGACTCAGCCGGCGGGCTATTCGAGTCACGGGGATTGGATGATGGGGTGGGACGCTACGATCATGCAGACCTTCGTGTCAAAATGTCTCAACACCGCGAAAAACTGTGGATCGACGCTGATTGGCGACGGTCGCGAGATGGTCGTGGTGCCCTGACGTTCCAACTTTGAAAGGCCGCCTGATGCACCCGAATCCCCACCCCGAAGCGCCGGAAGTCCCCGAGACTCCCGTGCCGGAAACTCCCGCACCAGAGACCCCGGCCCCGCCTCCCGCAGTCGATCCGAACCTCGCGGGCGGTCCCGGTGAAGAAGGCGGCGGCTGACTTTTTCCTGCCGTCGCTCCTGCTGCTGATCGTCGTCCTGGCACATGCGTCCTACGACGTGATCGGCAGCTTCTACCCCGATCCGGTTGCGGCCGGGAAGGCATGGGCCTACGTGCTCCGAGGGTTCGAGTCGACGCTGCTCTACCTGATCGTGTGGCTTCTGCTCCCGTGGGAGCCGATCAGCGTGCGCATCGCCGGCAGTGTCGTGTGCGCCTGGGGCGCGCTGGAGTCGTTTCAAATTTCCGCGTGTCGGTTACAGTTCCCGATGGGGCAACCGCCACCGAGCGTGAAGCCCTTCACCGGCCTGTGCGATGCGGTGACGGGGCTGCCGGTCTACATGATGACGATCACGATCGTGCTGCTGATCTCCTTCTTGCGTCAGCCACGGGATTGAGCCTCATGAGCGACATGCTGTACTTTAAGAACCGGCGCATGGTCGCGAAAATTGGAGACATCACCTTCGAGATGTCGACTTTGCCGCCGCTTGACCCTGTGCCGAGCAACACGACCGAGGTCTATTTCTACCCTCACCTGAGCGAGTACCAATTGCGCGAGAACGCCCATCAGCCGCGCGAGATGCGCGCACCGGAGATCGACGCCGTGTTCAAGTTCCTCGGCTCGATCGCCGCCTTCGGCCGCGGTCTGTTCAACCGGGAGGCAAGCCGTGACGCCTGACGACGCTCTCACCCTGGCGATCGAGCCGGCGCTCGTGCTGTTGCCGAAGGCCATGGATTCGGTCCCGGCGCGCGCATTGCTGCTCGCGATCGGCTTGCAGGAATCGCGGCTCGAGTTCCGACGCCAGCACGGCGACGGGCCGGCGCGCGGCCTGTGGCAGTTCGAGCAGGGTGGCGGCGTCAAGGGCGTCTACGAGCACGACGCCAGCGCACTCTGGACACGAGCGCTCTGCAACGCGCGCAATACCTCCTGGGAGATCTCGTCGATCTGGGCTGCGCTCGAATACGACGATGTGCTCGCCGCCGGCTGCGCGCGGCTGCTGCTGTTCACCGACCCCAAGCCTCTGCCGACGCTCGACGACCCGGGCGGCGCCTGGGACTACTACGTGCGCAATTGGAGACCGGGCAAGCCCCACCCCGCCACCTGGGCGGCCAACCATGCCGCGGCGGTTTCCGCGGCGATAGGAGAGCAACTGTGAACAGCGCGATCCCCACCAACAAGGTCCAGGCCGGCATACTCGCCGGAGCGCTGGCCGCGATAGCCGCCTGGGCGTTGAAGACCTGGGGGCATACGGAGATGCCCGCCGAGGTCGGCGTGGCCCTCTCAACAGCCATCACGTTCGTCGTGCAGTACTTCGTCCCCGACTCCAAAGGAGATGCAGCATGAAGCGCTTCGGTCATCTGGTTTTCGTGGCGGTGCTGGCCGCGTGCGCGCAGCTCGGCACGCCGCCCGTCGACACGTTCAACAAGCGTGTGGCCGTGGCCTACGCCACCGTGCAGACGGTCGCCGAGGGCGCGACGGCGGCGTACACCGCCGGCAAGCTCAGTGATTCCGACCGCACGAACGTGGTGACGACCGGCCGCGCCGCGGTGCAGGGGATCATGGTGGCGCAGACCTTGCATCTGCAAGCGTGCCCGCTGCGCCCCCAGATCGAGACGCCTGACCCGGCGTGCACGGCCCCGGCGGCCGACGCCAAGCTCACCGCCACGCTCGCCGTGCTCTCGGCGCTGCAGGCGTATCTCGCCACCCAAGGAGTGAAGTGATGGGACCGAATGCTGCTCTTGTTCTCGAACTCATGATCACAGCGCTGCAGCACGTGACCGAGTTGAATCAGCTTCTGAACGTCGCCCAGGCTCAGGGCCGCGACGTGTCGGACGACGAGCTCGTGCTCGCACAATCGAAGGCAACCTCGGCACTCGACGCGCTGGCCGCTGCGCAGCGCCCGCCGGCGGTCTGAGTCGTGCCACCAAGAGAAGGCCGCCCTCGGGGCGGCTTTTTCATTTCTTCCGCAGGCCCTTGAGGGTCTGGGCGAGACGCGCACGTTGACCTAGTTTTCCCGGTGCTTTCGCTGCTGCAGCAAGCTTCTGTTGTGGTATCTTCTTGCCTGCCGGAACGTCAAGTTCGGCTCTCAAGGCTCCGGGCTTTTTTATGGCGCCTTTAATCCAATTACCAGCCATGATGAAGCTCCTGTGCAAGTGCGGTTGCGGCGAATCTCCGAGATACCCCGGAGCGGCCTTTGTTCACGGGCATCATCTTAGGCTACCGGAGTACCAACGTAAACCGGGGCCGATAGCTTCCAAGACATGTCCTCGGTGCGCTGTTGAATTCAAACCGCCTCGAGAGAGGCCGCGCACGATGTTTTGCTCAGACGTGTGTGCCCGAAAGAACCAGACCGACCAAGGGACGGTGCTTCTAAACTGCGGCTTCTGCGCTGCGGCCTTTCGCATCTCCAAGCACCGAGCCAAAGATCGCCAAATACACCATTGCTCTGACGAGTGCCGGCGCGCTTCGGACATAGCGCGATACCGTGAAGGCATCGGCGCGTGGAACAACATCGCCGAGCAGCTAAAGCAGGACCGAGGCAACCGGTGCGAAGACTGCGGCTACGCAAAGCACGCTGCCATCCTCATTGCTCATCACTTGGACGGTGTGCACGGCATCAACAATCATCCGTCCAACTTACGTGTACTCTGCCCGACGTGTCACGCGGAACATCACTTAGCCCTAGGGAATCTGCGCCTCGGGCCTACAGCGCGTGCGCGCCGCATTTAACCAGCGCGCACCGCCCGCCACTCAGCGTCGAACGAGCCGCCCTGCCAGCCGGGCAGCCACGGGCCGCCGAGCGTCATGTGGGCGATGTGCAGCGGCTGCGGCCGAGGCTGCACATCCACGAGCCAGTTCCAACCCTGCCACAACTCGCCGATCTCGTTGTCGTGCAGCCAGTAGAAGTTGTTCAGCTCCCAGGCTGTGCGCTCGTTCACGTCGCGCAGGCTTAGGCGCTGGTTGGCTGGATGAGAGCAGTCGAACAGCATCACGCTTGACCACCACTTGAGCGGGTGCGGCCGCTGCGACTGGTTCACCATCTTCCATGGGGCGAGCGGTGCCTGCTTGTGCTTCACGACCGACACCGCTGCGCCGTAAGCTTCGCTGACCATCTCGCGCGGATCGGAACAGAACACCACGTCACAGTCGACGAACAAAGCTCGCCCTGTCTGCGCGAGCAGTGGCGTCAAGAACCGCGTGCACTTGAACCGCGTGCTTGTCTGCTCGTTGCTCGTGATGTCGTAATCCTGTCCGCTGCGATGATCGACCGGGCGCCAGTAGAGCCCTTGTGCGCGCAGCAGTTGATCGTCGAGCGGCGTGACCTGCAGATCCGGCGCGACGCGGTGCAGCGACTCGACCGCGACGTCGAACGCGGCCTCCTCGCGCGGATCAAAACCGATGTAGATCTTCATCCCGCGAACTTGCACAGATAGTCGCCGCCGATCTCCTCGACGACCTTGTAGCCGAGGCCGTTGAGGTACTTGATCGCACCGAGCGGCTTGAGGCCGAACTTGACCGCCATGTCGCGCTTCTGCTCGACGCACACCAGTGGCTTCCACGTGAGCAGCGTTTCCTCGGCGCCGCGCAGGATGAACTCCTCGTAGCCCTCTGCATCGACCTTTATGAAGTCGACATCGGCGATCTTGAACTTGTCGACCGGGTGCATCTGCACATCGCCGCGACCTTTGACCCACGAGTCCCCGGTGCTGCTCGGGTTGACGCGGATCGCGACCATGTCAGAGCGCTCGCCCAGCGCGTAGGGATGCAGCACGACCTCGTACGTGTGGTCGCGGTTCGGCGCTTCGATCACGTTCTTCATGAAGCAGTCGCGGTGATCGGACACCGGCTCGAACGCCTCCACGCGCTTGAAGTAGTGCGCGAAGGTGTAGGCCCACAGACCGATGTGTGCTCCCGCGTCGATCATCGTGCGCCGGTTGGTCAGCGGCAGGTAGTCGAGGCAGCGCATCTGCTTCCGCCCCTGATAGCTTTCACGCCCGTTAAGGACTATTTTATTTTTTGGTTCGGCGAGCCATTGAAGCATGTGAATTTCACCGTCAGGCCACCACCAGTTTCCAACTTTTTTCACGGTACATGCCTCCAGCGTTTCCGTTTGACGACTTGCTCTATGCGCGTGGCTTCGCGGTATGTACTAGCGTTGCAGGGCTTCAAAGCAGTTTCTCCAGAGCTTCGTGAACTTCGGTGACGGTGATCGCTTCCATCGACGCCCGACAGCCGGGGCAGTTGACGCGGCTCCCGCAAGGCTTGCCGGCATGGCGGATGTTGACCATCGAGTCGTACCCGGTGATCTCGGGCGAGATGAACTCCGACCACAGCACAACAGCCGGCGTGCCGACCGCCGCGGCGCCGTGGTGCAGACCTCCCTCGGTGCCGACGAACGCGCGCGCGACGCTGAGCACCGCGAGCGCGTGGCGGAAGGTGGGGGTGTGGACCTTGAGCACGTGCGCCGGCAGGCTCTGCTCCGGGCTGCTGACGCACTGCACGAAGTCGTCACGCGTCTTGCTCAACTCCAGCCAGCGCGTCGGCAGCCACGCCTTGTTGGCGTGGCCGTTGGCCTTGACGTTCGGCTCGATCATGACCTTGCCGCGGAACGGCTCGGCGAATGCGAGCTCCTCGGGCGTGAAGGCGATCTCCGCCGGGGATGGTCGGTAGGGGTTCCACGTCCACTTGTGCGACGTCTTGGCCCTGATGTAGGGCCGCGCGTGCGGTCCGTTGACCATGCGCAGCACCGGGCGGCCGGCGGCGCGGTGTACGATGTACGGCAAACCCTCCCACAGCGGCGACCAGCGGGGTCGCCCGTCGATGCCGACGATCAGCACCGGCAGACCGCTGTGTTTGTGCAGCTTGCGCGCGGCGCCGGAGGCAATCAGCTCGTCGCCCATTCCCATCAGGGCGTCTCCACGAGATAGATGGTGACTCCCGTGACGGCGTGCCTGTCGAACGTATCGAGCCACCATTGCATCGGCTGGATCGTGACGTGCAGGTTCGTGTCAGTGCCAGGGAACGTCTTCTTGGCCGGCCGGCAGCACACGCTCGCCCAGAGGAACCCGCCGGGCTTGACGTGGCTGTAAAGAGTCTTCACGAACTCGTCGACCGCGTCCTCGGGGATGTGCTCGAGCACATCGCTGCACAGCACCGCGTCGAACTTGCCGTGCGGCTTTTCGTCGTGCGCGCTGAACGCGGGGTCGTACAGTGTCACGTCGAACCAACGCAAGCCCCAGTCACGGTGGATCTTGTGCTGGTTCCGGTAGGCGTCACCCGCGCCGCAGCCATAGTCGAGCACACGCTTGACGCTGTACTGGCGCATCAGCTTCTTGAGCTGGTCGCGGTGCTGGAGCAAAGAGAGACCGCGGAACTGATCTCCGCCTGCGGCCATCTCTCGATAGAGCGGCGTGAGGTCGGTCACGGCTTGACCCTTTCCCAGTACCCCACCCACTCATCGAAGTGCCCGGTCGTCACGCGGCCGAGCGCGAAGCCGAGGCTCTCCATCACGCGGTCGATGTGGTGCGGTACGTTGAGCGAGCGCTCGTCGATGATCGTCGGGGCGAACTTCGGCGGCAGGCGCAGCACGACGAGCTCACGCGCCGCGGCAGCCAGCCGGCGGCATGCTGCGCTCGGGTCGCGCAGCTTGTGCAGCAGCGCCAACGCGATCACGATGTCGTACTCGCGCACCGGCTTGTAGACGTTCGCGTCCGCGACCTCCAGCGTCACGGCGCGCGGGCCGCGCAGCTTGTTGCCCACCGCCACGTGCTCGATCACGATCTCCAGGCCGTGCACAGCCTTGGCGCCCGCGTCGAACAGGTGCATGCCGATCAGGCCCTCGGCCGCGCCGACGTCGAGCACCGTCTTGCCGGGCACGCGCTCGATCAGGTGGTCGAGGCCCTTGAGCTGGTCCTCGAGCCGCCGATCCCCGGGGCGCCCCGGGGTCGAGAACCATCCGCGTCTTACTTGCTGTTGAGTGCTGCCCACGCTTTGCCGCTCCTGAATTCCTCGAGGGTGAATTGGTGGTCCGCCAAGACCTCCGCGAATTGTCGCCGCTCGGCGATGCTCGCGATCTGCGGGTCGAGCACATTTCCTTGATGGAACTCGCCGCCGATCCAGTGCGCCGCCGCCGTGTCGCTGACGCTGATCGCCGGGACACCTTCGAGCAGCGCCGTGATCGCCGCAGCCGAGGAGTACGTCACGACCAGCCGGGCGCGCGAGAGCAGCGCCGCGAAGGCCTCGCCGCGGGCAATCTTGTCACGCTGCCACGGGTGCACGTGGACGTACGGGCAGCCCATGCCTTCGAGCCGGCGCGCGGTGACGGCGGCCCAGTCACCGACGTAGCCGGTCGACTTCATGAATTGGTCGGACTGAGGCACGACGATCGTCAGGCTGCCGGGCACCATGCGCTCACGCACGGGAATGCCGAGCTTCGCGAAGCGCTTGCCGTCGCTGGCCTTGTCGCGCGGATCGGCCTGCAGCGCGTTCTTTGTGACGCGGAAGTAGAGACCGCGGTGCTTGTCGAAGTAGCTGTTGTCGCAAAAGTACCAAGGTTCGCCGCTGAGTTTTGCTTTGCGGAAAGCTTCCATCTGACCTTCCACCCCGAAAAACACTGCACCTTTGGCGTCGGGATGGGCGCCCGCTGCGAATGCGCGACATATCAGGTCGCTTTTCGCTTTGGCGGGAATCGGATAGCACTTCAGCATTGCGTGGCCTTTCGTGCTTTCGCGCCTTTCATGCGCTCGCGCATCTCGGCTGCGAGTTTCGGGTCTGACCAAATCCGCGTCATGCGCGCCGAGGCGGCTGCGCGAGCTTGTGGGCTGCGAGCGGCGTTGAGCATCAACTCTCGTCGAGCCGCCATCTGCGCGGGGTCGCTTGCGTAACGCTTCAGCGCCATGTCGGCATCTCCAAGCGGTGCGTGAGGAGCCGGGCGAAGGGCTCGCCGCTGGCAATTTCCTCGTGGTGCCACTGCCCATGCGCCATGTGCTGCAGCGCTACCAGCCGGGCTGCGTCGTCACGCTTGGCGACGGTGAACTTACTGAATAACGCCGCACCCTCGGCGCAAATCCAATGCGGCGCGGCGTACCAGACCGGCACGCCCTCGACGAGCGCGCGCACGCCGATCGCGCTTGACCAGATCACGCACGCGTCGGCATTCTTGAGCGCCGCGGCGTCCAGCGTGAACTTGTTCTTGTCGCCGGGGTGGGGGATGAGTCGCACGGGCTTGTTGCCGACCCAGCCCCGAATCTGCGCCGCGGCTTTGCGCCCCCATGCCGGCGGGCTTGCCATCAGCTTCGAGCCGATGCCGCGCTGCTCGCGGATCACGATCTCGCGACCGTGCTCGCCGACCGGGCGCCACGGCTTGACCTCGAAGCCCAGCCTCGCGAAGCGGTCCTCGTCGCCGACCGGAAAATAGCCCGACCCGTTGTGGCCGTGCACGCTGATCGCGTAATAGGTCTTGTCGGTCTTCGCGAGGTACCCGTTCTCCGCGATCACGACCGTCCCGCCGGCACGTTCCCAGGCGTCGGCGCGGTTCTCGTCGCTGCCGGCTTTCTTGTTCCAGAGGACCAAGAAGTCGCCGGGGCTTTGCGGCCGAGCGTCTTGCGTGAGCGTGAACCCGACGCGCTTCAAGCCCTGCTCGAACGCAGCGCGGCGGTAGACCGGCTCCTTGCGAATCTCGAGGACGGCTCTCACAACACGTCCTCCAGCTTGACCCGCGGCCAGCAGTGCAGCGCCGTGGTCGTTGTTGCGTTGAGCACCTCACACCCGGCATTCGCGAGATCGGTCGCAAACCGCGTGCTCTTGTGCAGCCACTCGTCGAAGGTCTGCGCCTGCACCATCGGTTTCGGATGATCGGGGTGGTGATGCCGCTCGCCGTTCGGGCCCAGACCCATGTCGAATCCGAGGAGCACGATCCGGCGGTAGCCGAAGAAGAACGCGAGGTTGATCGCCTGCATGCCGCTGTTGCCGTTCAGATGAATCTTGCCGTCGCGGCCGAGGCCTTCGCGGTTCGCCCCGCGCACACGCTTGAGCTTCGGCCAGCGCGCGCAGCTCGTCGCGTCCTGCGTCCAGACCTCGCCCTTGAACGTGCGCACGATGTCGGCCATGTAGGTCTTCCCAAAAAGGTAGTCCCCGAAATACAAAATATCGGCTGTAGGCGCCTTCTGGTAGGTCGCGTTCACGACGATCGTCTTGTGCTTGCTTGCCAAAGCCTTATCGATCTGGTCTTGCGTGAGGCTCGGACCGCTTGCAAGGATGATGGCGGTCGGCTTCATGCGTGCGTGAAGAACTTAGTTTCGCCCGCTTTCCGGGCCTTGATGGCTGCGGTTAATGTTGCGTGGCGCCCGAGGTGCCGTCGCTTGCCTTCGTGGTTCAGGTAGGCTTGCCAAAGCCCGCGCGTAGCGTCGAAGTGAACACCCTTCACGCCGCTTTTGCTGTGCTTACGTACGGCTACGTTCTCCGCGTTCTGCTTGTGCGTAGCGGGGCGCAGATTAAGCCATCTGTTGTTCGTTTTGTCGCGGTCTTCGTGGTCAACCTCGTCTTTCGGCCACTTCCCTGTCATGTAGAACCAAGCAAGACGATGCGCTAATTGAGGCTTCGCGTCGACGTTGATTTGCCAGTAACCCTTGTTATGACGGCTACCGGCAGGCTTATCGAGCCGACGCTTCTTGGCACGTTCAAGCCACCAGAACAACCCCGTTTCAGGGTCGTACCGAAGCACTTCCAGAAGTCGACGGTGCGTCAGCACATTGGTACCTTCTTTGTGACCGCTCGCGAGTGCAACGTCGATCTGTGCCTGCGTCAGGCTGGGGCCACTCGCGAGGACGACTGCCGTGGGTTTCATCGCGGCGATGGTATCAGTTGTTACCTCCGCCAGCAAGGTAGTCTTTGTGCGGGATCTTCTTGCCGCGCACGTTGAAGCCCCAGCCTTGGCGGTAGGGACCCGTGATGAACAGCGTCCAGCAGTCCTTGCCCGGCGGCAAGTCCAGGCGATGCCACGAGCCGGCCGGACGGTAGAGAACCGATCCGGGGCCGTGCCAGCGACGCGAGACGCACAGGCCCTCGGCGTCGTAGCGCTCCTCCCAGTACCCGCCGAACAGCACGACGGTCAGATACGGCCACGGGTGGTCGTGGGGATCGCGCCCGTGATCGCTGCGCAGGATCTGGTGGATGCGTGCGGCGATGCCGCAGAACTGGAGCAGCTTGGCGATCGGGCGCCTCCGCGGCATGGGGCCGCACCCAGCACCGAGCTGAGCATTCCGATACGGCACCAGCCAAAAGCGCTGCATGTATCCGTCCAAGTGAAAGTACGGTGTGCGCTGCGCGCGGCGGATCAGGTACTCGCGGATCATGCCTCTACCCCTCGTTTCGTCGCCTCTATCAGAAGATCTTGCACACTGCGCTTGGTCTCGTGGCGCAACAGCACCAGCTCATCGATCGTGCCCTTAGCGACGATGTCGTACACCCACACCGGCCGCTCAAGCCCGGCTTGCATCTGGCGCGTCGGGCCGATGCGCTCGATCGCCTGCTGACGCAGCTCCAGATCCCAAGATGTGTTGAAGAACACCGCAATGTTCGTCACATGCTGGAAGCCGTCGATGCCGTGGCCCGCGCTCTTGGGGTGGGCCAAGAGCATGTCGATCTTGCCTGCCTTGAAATCGTCCTCATCCTGTTCGCTCTTGAGCACGCGCGCCTTGGGGAACAGTTTTTGGATGCGAGGTACGTCGCTCTTGAAGCTATAAAACACGAGCAGCGGCATACCCTCAGCCTCCTCGACGATGCTCGCCAACGCCTCAAGCTTGGCGTCATGCACGACCTTGTAGGCGCGGGCGCGCGGGTCCTCGTCGTTGAGGACGTCAGGGTCTAGGTACGCCGCGCCGCCGGCAAGCTGCAAGAGCTTGGTCGACTTGGAGGCGGCGTTGAACGCCTCGATCTCGTGGTTCTCCAAGCGGATGAAGAAGTCACGCTCCATTTGCCGATAGAGCTTCATCGCCGGCTCAGGCAACTCGACCTCGATCACGCGCTTGATCGGGTCCTTGAGGTCGAACCAGTCCCGCGCGTCGATCGATAGGCAGAGATCCTTGACGAGGTCGTGGATCTCGGTATGCGCGTTCGGCAGAATGATCGGCTGGATGTGAGTCTTGTGCGCATTCACCGCGTCACGCACACGCTTGAACGCGAACCAGCGGTTCTCGAACGACTCGTAGGTCAGTCCCAGCCGCTTGCCTCGGTCCAGGAAATAGAGCTGGCCCCAGAGTCCCTTGAGGCCGTTGGGCGACGGCGTGCCGGTAAGCTCGATGAAGTGCCGGATGCGGTCGTGCCACGCGAGCTCGTGCAGTGCGCGGGTCATTGCGCCGCCCTGCTTGACGCGGAAGGCGTGCAGCTTGCGTGACTCGTCGGAGATGACCGTGCGGAACGGCATGTACCCGGCGTGCTTCAGGTAGGTTATGAGCCAAGGCACAACGTCGTAGTTCATGCTGTAGATGTGCGCCGGCCGCTTGAGCGCGGCCTCTCGCTCGGCCTGGGTGCCCACGACCCGGCTGATCTCCAGATGCGCCGTGTGGTGCCACTTGCGGGTTTCATCGCTCCAGACTTTGCGCGCCACGCGCAGTGGCCCGAGCGCGAGTGCCGGCCACGCGTCACCGCGGAGCATGTCGATCTGGTCGAGCGCCGTCAGAGTCATGGAGGTCTTCCCAAGCCCCATGCCAGCCCACAGCGCGCAGCGCCGATGCTCGACGATGTGGTCGATGCCGAGCGGCTGCCACGGCCTGGGGTGATATGCCTGGGTCACGTGCCGTACCTACGGATCTCGTTCGCCCAAAGGCGGCGCACGTATCGAGCCTTCACCCCCAGCTTCTCAGCGACGACTTGGCTACTGGCACTACCTTTGAGCTTTCGGATTCGCGTAACTAAGGCGGTTGAATGTTTTGCTAGGTGACTACTGCTGCCCGTCTTTCTTGAACCGTGTACGTACATGTCGGTGACGTTCACCTGGGGTGTGTTGTACTCAAGGTTCCATAACGAGTTCAGCGCATGCGCTCCGTTTAGGTGGCGAACCCAAGCGCCTTTCGGCTTAACCCCGAGAAACGTGCGCGTCACTATGTCGTGCACTAGTGTTTGATGCTTCACGCCTTCACGGCTGAGGTTGACGTGGAGATGTCCCGAAGGTTGCGATTGAGGCTTCAACACACATCCTCGGAGATGCCGGAAGAACCCGCGTGAGTCACACACTCTTCTGTCGAGTGAACGAACGCGCCCCAGGTCACTAACTTCGTACAGACCGACGAACCCTTGAATCGGCAGCCAAATCTCGTTCATGGAAGCCACCTATTGAGTTCTTCGATGGTGGTGATCACAAGTACTTTGCAGCCGGCTACGCGCATCCGTTCGTGCTCGCGTGCTTGGCCTTCCGTTGCGTCTTTGCCGGGTTTTTTGGTCTCAACCCACCAATGCTGCCCCCACAAGAACGAAGGGGTCGCATCTGAGGCGTGGGGGAACATCACGAACACATCGGGGCAGTGCTTGCGGCCGAGCCACGCCGCGGCGCGCGTCTCGCCGCCGTAGGACTTGACCCGCGCGTCGAGCGCCTTGCGGATGTCGTGTTCCTTCATCTTGGCTTGCTCCCTCTTCTTGCAGACGTAGCACGTCACGCCGTTGTTGCGCCAGCAGTAGCACCGCTCACGGTAGGTCATGGCGGTCCTTCACGAGCCGAGCTACGTAGCGCGACAGACGCTCACGGTCGGCAGGTTTGATCCACACCTCGACGGGCACGAGGCCGCGCTCACGGCGGCGCTCGCGCTCCGCGGCCTTGCGCTCGGCCGGCGTCAGGGCCGCGGATGTTTTCATACCCGCATGGCCTTGTGCAACGTGTGCGCGTTCAATGCGCGCTCGTCGTCCTTGGTTCGCGGAACCCCAATGCGGGCCAACTTGACGCGGTCGCCTTCAAGAGCGCTGACGGTCGCGGCATGCACGCCCGCGAACTCGCGCACGCCCTCTTCGGTCTTGGTCTCCCAGATCAGGTGATCAGGGCAGACGCACAGCCACTCGTCCTCGCACAGGTGCGAGGCCTCGTGTCCCTCGGGCGCCGGGCCGTGGACTAGTTCGGTCATCACGCGGGCGGCGTTGAACTGGCGCGGATGCGGCACGCCGGGCACGCGCAGACTGAGCGCCGGGCGCACGCCCCCGCCGTGGCGCCGCACCGGACCGATCCAGATCCAGCAGCCGAGATCGTCGATCGTGATGTTCGCGACAAGCCGATCCCAGAGCGACGGGTATTTAGCGGGCATCCGCGCTCTCCCTCGCCCGGCTGCGGATCTGGCGCACGCGCGCCTCGGTGACGCCGAGCTTGCGCGCCAGCTCGGTCGCAGTGAGCGCCGAGGCGAGCACCACGCGGCGGATATGCCACGCGTGCTTGCGCATCGCGATGCCCCGGCAGGTTTCGTCGAGCTTGCGGCGGTCGAGGTTGCCAGCGAAGACCTCGTAGGTGTCGAACTTGTGCTCGTTGAAGCACAGCCGCTGCCGACGCAAGAGCACGTCCTTGTACTTGCGCGTTGCATAGACATGGCTGTCGGCGCCGCAGCGGGGGCACTTCATTGCACAAGCTTCGCGGGCAGCGCGAGGCCGTAGGCGGCGATCAGCTTCTTGTGGCACTTGCGGCAGCGGCACGCGACGTAGCCCTCGCGGTACGCGTTGTCCGGCACGCGCACGATCTCGCGGATGCTGACCTCGTGCTTGCAGAAGAACTGCCGAAGGCGAAGGAGGAACGTGTGCATCAGTCACTCCAGGCGCTGAGGTTGAACGCGGTTTCGCCGCATTTCGAGCACACGAGGGTGGCGCCACACTCGCGGCCTTCGGAGTCCGTGATCGGTTCATAGCGATCCATCAGATGCTCGCACTCACGGTTCGGGCCGCAGAGGAAAACAGCGACGGGTTTCTCGTCGGATGTGTCCATGACTCAGTCCTTCCGATAGGGGCCGGTCGTCTCGTAGCCGGCGGCGGCGAGCGGCAGGCCGCGGTTCCAAGAAAATGGCGCGCACATCATCGCGCCGAGCTTCTCGGCGTTCAAGTCGTCGCGGTCAGCGTCGGCCTCGGCGAGAACTTCGTCGTGCACGGTCAAAAGCGTCTCGAAGCCGGCGGCTTCCACCGCTTCGATCGGTTCCAGAAGCTGGTCGCACGCGACGGCCTGGGTGATGTTCTCGAACACCTTCCCACCGTAGGTACTGATGCGTGACCACTTGCGGCTGTACTGGTTGTGGCCCTTGTAGCTGATCCCGGGATAGGTACGCTTGCGGCCGGTCTCGGGATCTTCCTCGACCACGTCGAGGCCGACGCCGGGGTAGCACAGCTCGCGCCCGCTGGGCAGCCCGATGCGCAGCCACCGGCCGCTGACCTTCATCTTGACCTTGCGCGCCGGGCAGACCTCGCCGGGGTTCGCGATGCAGTAGCGGATGGTCTCCTCGAGCTCCTTCCAGTACGTGCTGATCTCGGGGTGAGCGTGACGCCACAGGCGCTTGATCGCGTCGCACGCGACGAACGTCTTCTCGGCGAGGCCGAGCCGGGCCTTGAGCTTGCGCCGCTCGCATGCCTCCTCGTCGATCTTGCCGAGCAGGAACGCCTCCTCGGCGTCCTCGTAGAGCCAGCCGAGGAACTTCTTGGCCTCGGTCAGCGCCCATTCGGGCAGCTTGTCGTAAACCTGCTCGGTCATCTGCGCGAGGTCGATGCTGTAGGTCGCTGCACCCGTGATGAACGCGCCGACGCCACCACCGTACTGCAACATCAGCTCCTCGACCTTGCCGATCTGACGCTCGTTGCCTTTCTTCGGCACGTCCGCCGGCTCGACGCCGAACGAGCGTGCATAAGCGAGGATGTAGAGGTCGAAGCCCTCGCCGCTGTCGTAGTCGCGGAACGCCTGCAGCTTCCACTCCTCGCCGGCCAGCCACGCCGCGAAGCGGCCTTCGATATTCGCCAGATCGGCGACAACGAGCTTCTTGCCCGTCCCGGGGATCAGCGTGCCGCGGATGCAGTTGGAGCACGCCTGCATGATGTCGTCGAAGATCAGATCGACGTAGTCATGCTTGATCGCGTCGATCGCAATCAGGATCAACTCCTTGGACAGCGTCGGGCGCGGCATGTTGCCGGGCTGGAACAGCCGGTGGGCGACGCGGCCGGTGCGCGCGGCGCCGCGAAACTGCATCGTGCCGCGCAGCCGGCCGTCGGTGTTGACCGAGCGCAGCAGCGTCTTGAACTTGGACACGCTGCCGGTGGCGCTCTCCAGGCGCACGGCCAGCAGCTCGCGCAGCTCGTCGGGCAGCGCCTCGTCCTTGATGCGCCGCTCGAGCGTGGCCGAGGTCATGTCGGGCAGATCGATGCCGTAGGTCTCGAGGATGTGCGCGATGAGCTGGTCGCGCTGCGTGGCGCGCTCGACCTCGCCGTTCGTCAGCGCCTGAGTGCGCCGCGCGAGAGTGGCCTTGGCCTTCTCGCTGGCCTCCACGGCCGCTCGTGCAAGTTCGACGTCGACGCAGATGCCGCGCCGGTTGATCTTCTGGTCGAGCGCCCACAGCGCCCACTGTTTCGGGGTGTTGTTCCACTTCGGCATGCGCCGATGGCACTCGCGCATCGCGATGATGTCCTTGCCGGCGTAGCGCTTGAACTCTTCCCAGTCCTCGGGGAAGCCTTCTGGCCGGTTGAAGCCACCGGCCTTGTTCGGCACGCAGAAGCGCTGGATCAGCGCGCGGCCGCGCTTGTCCTTGGCCTTCTCGTCCACGACCCCGAGCGCTGCGCACAGCGCCTCCAGCGCGCCCGGCAGGCCGTGCAGGTATGCCTGCACCATCGTGTCGCGGCGACGCTCCAGCGGCACGATCTCGCAGATGTAGCGCATGCTCGGGTCCGGGTCGGTCTCGAGGACGTTCCAGTCGAACCACGCGTTCTGGAACCAGACCAGGCAATCGGGGTTGTGCAGCGCGTCGCGCAAGCGTTTCGGCCAGTCCAGCGGGCCGAGGAGCCGATCGAGCACGTGCGGCTCCTCGTCATCGATCGCCCAAGCGAACAGGATGATCTCGGCGCGCTCGGCGTACTTCGCCACGCCGTTCTTGATCGGCTCGGGGCTCCGGGTCTCGGTGTCCAACCACAGGTTCACAGATTTCTCGCTTGCCACAAGTGCCACTGGGCAACCGAATGCTGGGTTGTGCCGCGACGCGCCGGGAAGCCTACAAAAACGCCGCCGTCGTTGAGTAAACGTCGCGCATTGCGCCTGTGTGCTCGGCGGCGTTTGCGCTTGTCTTTGGCGTAGCCAAGGCTGATCGCTTGTGCTGTCGACATGACTTTCACAGTATTCCCTCCTCTTTGATGGTGGCGGCGCGGTCTTCTCGACCCGGCGTGAAGCGGTTCCCGTCTCCGTTGATGCCGAGAGGCACAGAGGGCGCTGCCAATGTGCCGCGGGTGCGACCTTCGCGGCGTTGCCGCCACCATCAAAAAGCCCTCTTGCGAGGGCTCGGGATCAGATCCGCGATCAGGTCAGGGAGTCGGTGTCCTCCGTACCTTCGGTGATCTCCTCGAACGCGTCGGCGTCCGGCGCCGAGCCACCCGAGAAGGCATCGCCGTCACGGTTGCGCTGCACGCCCAGCAGCGTCGCGCGGATCGCCTTGCCGTTGGCGTTGTCCTGCGCCCAGAGTTCAATCTGGAGATTGATGTAGCAGCCCGAGTAGATCCGGCCGCCCTTGCCCTCGTACAGCGTGTTGTCGGGCTTGTAGATCGGGCTCTTGTCGGTGTCGAACACGAGCGGCCGACCCTTCTCCTCGTTGCGGTGCGCGGTGAGCGCCCAGTGGCCCGCATACCCGTCGTAGTCCTTGCGCCGGCCGTCGACCTTGAAGCAGGCTTTCGGATCGGAGAGGATGTTTTCCAAGATCGTCTTGTACTTTTTCTCCCAGCGCGCTTTTGCGACTTCTTCGATCATCGCGTCGACCGCCTTGACTTGGGGATCGTCGTAGGCGGCCAGGCCGGTCGCGGACCAGCGGGCCTTGTCGGTCGGCTTCTCCTTCTTGCCGCCGAAATACTCGGGCTCGCCGAGGGTGAGGAACGACGCGCGGACGTTCTTGAGGGTGATAACGGTTCCCACTTCTGTATTTCCTTTCAGGTTGGTGTGAGAGCTTGGGGCGGGGCATCAGCGCATTGAGCGCAGATCTGAGGTTCGACTTCCGTGGTCGAAGAGTCTTCCGGTTGATTCAGGCGCCGGCCGCAGTGGTAGCAGTAGAGCAGCCGCTGAAACTCTTCCGGCCCGTCGTCATCCGGCTGCATGGTCAAAACGTCGTCGGCTGCGCGATGCCGCGGATCACGGCCATCCAACCCTGTTGCAGTTGGGTGGCGCCGATGCTGACCCAGCGTTGGTCGAGCGGGCTGCGATTGCCGGGAATGACGGTGGCGCCATCCGGCGGAACTGGGTTCGGGTACGAACGCAGCTTCTCGATGAACGCGCCGCACTGCTCCGCGAGCGCCTTGCCTTCGTTCATGAGCGCGACTTCGGCTTCGCTCAGTTGGCGGTAGCCGGTGATCTTCGGCTGGGTGAAAGTTTCCATACGCTTGCCTTTCGTGATGCGTTGCGTGGTCGGTGATCTGTCCTCACCGCGAAGGTACTTGCCGACGTTCATCAGAAGATAGGAGGCTGCTCGGGGTCCTCGAGCGTGATGGGCTTGGACTCGTCCACGACGTCGAACGCGTCCGCGTCGGGCATCGTCGGCGTGTAGGGGGTCTTGATACGACTCTTGTGTTTGACGCTCGGGACCGCGGCCGCGCGCACCACGTGGTCGCGCTGCAGCTCGGCCCAGCGCGCCTCAGGGATCACCGCGCCCTTGCCCTTCGCCATCTTCTCGAGCGTCGTCGGGCTCTTGAGCTTGCGGTCGTACACGAGGTCCATCTTGAGCTTGAACTTCTTGCGCATCAGCTCCTCGACGACCTTGGGGTCGCGCCAGTTGCGATTCCCCTCGCGACCGAGCTCCAGGCCCCAGCTCGGGAACTCCTGCCCGCCGAGCAGCCGCGCCTCGGTCTCGGCGCGCACGGCCTTGGCCCAGTCCTCGAGGAACCCGAGCACGGCCATCGTGCGATCGAGGTACGCGATCGGGTCTTCGGCCTTGAGCGTCTCGGCGAGCACATCGGCCGCCGGGGCGTTCTCGTCGATCACGTCGAAACCGGCGCCGACCTCGCGCTCCAGCTTCGCGCGGGCCGCCGGGCAGCGCGCCATGACCGGGCAGAACGCGCACTCCTCTTCGTTCGGGTTCTCATTCAAAAATTCTTTTTCCCAATTGTGTTTCGCAAGAGAACCTTCAACCCGGAGCATGCCGAGAGTGATAGTTGCGCTATCGACACGTTTTGCCTTTTCACGTGCAATAGCGGCGAAATGTGCAAGAGATGCAAATTCGATCATGCGCTGGCCTCCGGTGAGTACGGATGAAGTTCGGGCTTGTACACGGAACCCATTTCACAGATCCCCCACCGGCAGCACCCACTCGTGCATCCCGCCGTGCGCCGGCTGGTACACCATCAGGCGGACGGTCTTGATGTCGCGCATCAGCGAGTGCTCGTCGTAGGCGCCCAGTGCGTAGAAAAGCTCCTGGGTGTTGTTCTCGACCTCGACATACTTGAACCCGGTCTTCAGGTCGACGACGATCATCTCGTCGCCGCGGAAGGCGAGCAGATCGGCCGTGCCGAACTGGTGATCGGCCTCGTCCAGGCCCTCGAGCTCGTCCTCGGGCACGACGTAGCGCGTGAACTCGACGCGCTGCTCGATGAACCAGTCGACGCCAAGCTCCAGGCCGTCGACGATCTCGCGCACCGCGGCGACGTAGCCCTCGACGGTCGCGGCCATCTCCTCGGTGAACATGACCCCGCGCAGTGGCTCGCGCGGCAGGCTGACGGTGATCAGCTCGCCGACGTACGCGTGGGCATCGCCAAAGCCTTCGCCGAGCACATTGGCTGCGACCGTATGCGTCGCCGTGCCGGCGTCGCTGTACTCGGACGGGTCGGAGCCTTTGCCGTCGCTCAGGGGGATGGAGCCGGGGCACGGAAACCACCTTTTGCTTGAACTGGGGGATAGGCGGGCGTGGGCGCGCATCAACGGTCCTTCAAAACGTCGACTGCTTCGGCATTGAAGAGTCGGAAGATGAGCAGGGCGTAGAGCAGTGCCATCAGCGTGTAGACGGTACCGAACATCCACAGGGGCGCGTCGAAGCGCTCGAGGATCAGCCACCAGACGAACGGCGCTGACAGACTGATGCGCGGCGGCATGTTGGCGCCTTTGATGTATCGATCGCGCATCACTCCTCCGTGCCGTGCTGCTGATCCCCGAGGTGGTCGGCGTGCTCCTGCTCGCGGACCTCGGCCCAGCGGCCGCTGCCGCGGGTGTGGATGTCTCCGGGCGGAGGCGCCAGGAGATCGATCGGATCTTCCATTTCCGTTCCTTCGTTGTTTGAGGTGCAGTCTCGTCCGTTACTGCGACGTGCCCTGCCTAGGAGTACGGGCACCGCTGGCCACGCCGAACGTGGCTGCACCTCAAACAACCCTCGTTGCCGAGGGTGGACCCTTTCAGGTCAGCTCTTGCGCCGAGTTGGGATCGGCCGCGATGCGCAGCTTGAGCGCGAACTCCTCGTAATCCTTCGGCTGCAGCGCCTTCGCGTTTGTCACGACCTTGCCGTCGTCGGTCGCGTACTCGGCCAGCAGCGCGACGAGCTTGGGACGCATCTGCGGGCCCTTGTCGAGCGCGGCCTTGATGCCGGCGCTGATCTCCTCGAGCGTGACGACCTTGTCCTCAAGCTCCGCGCCGTTCAATGCGGGCTTGGGGGTCTTGGGCGCAGCGGACGCCTTCGATGCAGAAGGCTTCTCGGCGGCAGCGGCCGTCGTCGGCGTGTCGGCAGACTTTCCCGGCTTCGCGGCGGGTTCCTCCTTCTTGAGGACCTCGACCGCCGGGGCTGCAGCGGCAACGCGCGAGCCGAGCGCGGAGAGTTCGGCGCTCTGGGCCACGAGGCCGTGGGCGCCGGCAAGGCGCGAGACGAACGCGTAGAGCTCGACATCGCTGTCGAACGTGAGCGTCAAGGTGGGCTTCATGAGGTCCTTTCTGGGGTTGTGAATTTTGAGTCAGTAGCCGTAGCCGTAGCCGTAGCCGTAGCCGTAGCCGTAGCCGGAGCCGTCGCCGTAGCCGTAGCCGGAGCCGTAGCCGTCGCCGTAGCCGTAGCCGACCCAACCACGTTGGGCGATCACGATCTGCTTCATTTGTGGTTCCTTTTCCGGGTTGCGTGAGTCGAAAGATAACATTTGTTCCCTCACTCTGTCAACAGGGCATGCACCGATTGCGGAGAAAAAAGAGAGCCGCACAAGGCGGCTCGGAAGGTCCGGGCCTAGGGAGGAGGGAGGACAGAGACATCCCGGACAGGGATCAATGTACCGGTGGCGCGTCGGGATAGCAAGTGTTATCCTCACGCCATGCCGACTTTTCGCAAACGACCTCTCGCGCCGAACAAGCGCTTCTATGCTCTGTGGCTGTCGCTGACGCCGACGCAGCGCGTCGTGTTTGCCAAGCATGTCAAGTCGACCGTGGGCAGCCTCAAGCACACGGCGTACGGCCGGCGGCGCATCACGACCGAGATGGCTGCGTTGATCGAGAAGGCCACGGTGCGGATGTCGCTGGACCCCATCAACCGGGTGGAGCTCAGTCAGACTTGCGCGGACTGCAGCTACGCGAAGGCGTGCCTCGGCGCGAAGCTCACATGATCTCGGTCACGATCGACAGCACCAAGCACGACAACCCCGTGCACCAGGGCATGCACGTGCTCGCGCAGTTGCGCCAGCGCGGCGTGCCGGCGGTGGGTGTGCTCTGGCCGATCGGGGTCGAGCATGGCGAGTTGCGTGTGAGCGGCCCGGACATCCTGACTGGCGAGGTCGAGTATGTGTGGAAGCCCGACGCGGGAGCGTAAGGGCGGGTAGCACTTGCTATCCGGGCGTGGGAGTCCTATCCTACGCCTCCCGCCAACACAATTCCATCGACCACGAGAGAGCGCGCACAACCCGTGATGGCGGGTGGTCTTGGCGGGCCGTGTGCGCGCTCCCTCGTGGTCTCTTTTTCCCCGAGGAAACCCCCATGTCGAAAGAGACGATCGCCCGCGAGGCCTACGCGCAGCTCGGGGCCATGAGCCCCTACACCTCGAACAGCGCCGACGAGCAGACCTTCGCGCTGCTGATGGTGGCCTCGGCCGTCGACCGCCTCACCGAGCTCCTGCGCCCGCTGGCCGAGCGAGCGCTCGCCGAGATCGCGAAAGAGGACGCGCAGCGGGCGGCTGGCCGGTGATCGGCCCCGTCTGTCCGGCGCCGGCCCTGGCGCTGTCGCCCTGTCATCTTCCCAACTGTGAGGTACGCCCATGAAGGCTATTCAGACCCGGTACAAAGGTTATCGTTTTCGCAGCCGCCTCGAGGCCCGCTATGCGGTGCTGTTCGACGCGCTGGGCATCCGATGGGACTATGAACCAGAAGGCTTCGAGTTGCCCGGAGGTTTGCGCTACTTGCCTGACTTCTGGCTGCACATCCCGGGCAAACCCGGATGGGGCTACTGGATTGAGGTAAAGGCTCTGTCTCCGACTCCGAACGAAGTGCGCCGGCTCGAGATCTTGAGCAAACACACACGGCATCACGGGTGGTTCTTCATCGGAACACCGGGCAACGGCTTGACGCATGGCGTTTCGCCGAACGGCAAACACTGGCCTTTGTTCGACTCCGCGCCTATCGGTATGTGCGCCCCCAAGGCGTCGCCCGAAGACGTCGACCGCGCGATCAATGCGGCGCGCAGCGCTCGCTTCGAGTTCGGCGAGTCAGGGGCGCGCGCATGAGCGGCCCGGCGGAGAAAACCCTTGCCGCGGCCCTGCGGCCGCTCGTCGACCGGATGCGGACAGACGACACCGTCAGCAAGCGCCTGATCGACGGCGAGATGCGGGCTTACCGCACAGGGCAGTCGCTGACGGCGGAGCGCCTCGCCGAGCACTTGAACGGCGGCCCGGTGCGCGGCTGCTACGTCATGTCGCCGGGCACGACCACGATGGTCGGGGTGCTCGACCTCGACAGCCATCGGGGCGAGACGCCGTGGAGCGCGATGGCTGCGGCGGCCTGGGATCTGATGGAGTCCCTGAGGCTGCTCGGCGCCACGCCGATCGCGTTCCGCTCCGGCGGGGGCCGCGGCGTGCACCTGTATGTGCTCTGGGACGAGCCGCAGGACGCTTATGCCGTACGGCAGTGGTTTCTCGCTGCTCTCAGATCGTGTGGTTATGTCGAAGGTGCTGGGGGGATCGCCGCCGGTCAGGTCGAGATCTTCCCGAAGCGCGATCACGTCGAGGTCGGCAAGTACGGCGCTCAGGTGTTCCTGCCGCTCGGCGGCCAGAGCGTGCCGCTCGCCTGGGAGGATCTGCTCGGCGAGCTCGCGCCGATGCCACGCGAGTGGGTGCTCGAGTGGAGGGAGTGGCCGATCTCGCCGGGTGTGCCGCCCGCGGAGAAACCGGCACGGGCCGAGAGAACGGCGGGGACAGGCCTCGAGGGGCTGGAGATGGGCGAGGCGCTGCAGACGCTGCGCGCACCGCTGCAGGCGATCGCGGACGCGATCGCAGGAGGCAAGCGCGAGCCGATGCGGCACGACCCGTGGCGCGCGCTGGTGCAGGCGCTGCACCGGGTCAGCGGCGGAGGCGAGGACGGCCGGGCGCTCGCTCACTGGTTCAGTGCGCAGATCCCCGCGTACGACACGCAGAGGTTGGATCAGGTCTGGGACACGTCGGACGCGGCGCGCGAGGACGGCGTGGGTGCCGGCACGGTGCTGCGGATCGCCCGGGAATACGGGTGGATCGAGCCGCTCGATGAGAGCTGGGCCGAGGATGTGAGTGGCGGGGACAACCGGCCGCCTGTGCCGCGGGTGAGCGGCGGCGGAGGTGTCGGCGCGCCGCCGGCCGTACCCTTGCCGTCCGTGCGTCGGCGGGGTATTCCGGCGGCGCACTATCTCACCACGGATCAGGCGAACGCTAACCGGATCAAGGACGCCTACGGGTCGCTGGTGCTCGTCGCGGCGGGGCGTTGGTATGTGTGGGACGGAAAACGTTGGGCGGCCGACGAGGGGGACGTGTATCGCTACGCCTGCCGGCTCTCGGACATCGTGCGCACCGAGTCCAAGGAGTGGGCGGCGAAGGCCGCCCGGGCCGATGCAGACGGCGACGGTGCCAAGGCAAAAGAGCTCGGAGCGATCGCCAAGGCGCTCGGTGGTTGGGCGCTCAAGTGCGAGATGAAAGGCGCCATCGAGGCCGCCGTGGGGCTCTTGCGCAAGATGCTCACGATCGAGGAGGGTGCTCTCGACCGCGACCCGTGGCTGCTCAATGTCGAGAACGGGGTGGTGGACCTGCGGACGGGGGTCTTGCATCGGCACGATCCCGCGCTGTACATCACCAAGCTCGTGCCGCTCGAGTATCGGGCGGATGCGCGTGCGGACGAGTGGGCGCGAGCGCTCGCACAGATCACGCGCGAAGAAGAGGAGACGAGCGCGGACGGCGGTGTCGGGGGCGAGATCGCCTCGTTCCTGCAACGCTGGGCCGGGTATTGCCTGACAGGCTCCATGCGCGAGCAGGCGCTCGTGGTGCACTGGGGGCCGGGCTCGAACGGCAAGAGCGTGATTCTCGAGATGCTGGCCGAGACGATGGGAGACTACGCCGGCACCGCGGCGCCGGGCCTCCTGCTGGCGTCACGTGGAGAGCGCCACCCCACCGAGATCGCGGATCTGATGGGCCGGCGTATGGTGACGGCGCACGAGAGCGGCGAGGGGATGGTGCTGCGTGAAGACTTCATCAAGCAGGCCACGGGGGGCGATCGGCTGACGGCGCGCTTCATGCGGGGCGACTTCTTCGAGTTCGAGCCGACGCACAAGCTGCAGCTCGTGACGAACCACAAACCCCAGGTGAAGGGGCAGGATCTCGGGATCTGGCGGCGCATGCTCTTGCTTGAGTACGGGGCACTCTTCGGCACCGCGGCGCAAGTCGAGGCAGGGACGCACACACATGTGCGGGATGACGACCTATTGGCGCGGCTGCGGGGCGAGCTCGAAGGGGTCTTGGCGTGGCGCGTGCGCGGGGCCGTCGAGTGGTTCGCTCGGGGGCTGGCGCCGCCGGCCCGGGTGCTCGCGGCCACGGCGGGTTACAGAAGCCAGCAGGACCGGGTGGGGCAATTTGTCGAGGAGTGCTGCGAGGTCGGGCGCGACTTCGAGGAGGCGCTAGCCGAGGGGATGGGAGGCGGCCTCTACCCGGCCTACGTCGATTGGTGCAAGGAGGGCGGCGTGATGCCGCTGTCTAAAGTGCGGTTCAAGGATGACGTGTTGCGGGTAGTGCCGCGGGCGGTCGTGACGCCTCGGAAGTCAGCAGCAACGAAGCGCAAGCAGGTACTGATGGTGCACGGCGTCAGACTGATGCCCGAGTAAACCCTAAGAGGGTTTTTCCCAGTAACACATTTCACATTATGCCGATTGTCCACTCAGTCCACTAAGTGGACCCTTTTTACCCTTACCGTCCCTACGCGAGAGATACTACTGAGTAAGTGCTAATAGGAAAAAGGGGTGCAAGTAGTGGACTGAGTGGACTTTTCCACATTATGAGAATGCCGCTCTCAAAGCCACGCGAGAGCAGCCGTGGCGACGAGAAGCGCAGCCGAGACGATCCAGCAGAGCACATCCGCGAGCTGGACGCGGCGGCGGTAGCGGACGACGGCGGCACCGACATCGGCCCGGTCCCACACCCGCGAGTGCGTGCGGCCGGCGAGCATCTGGCGGTCAGGCGGGAGGGTTGTCATGGTCGAACTCCAGGGTGATGGGGCAGCCGCGCGAGCGCAGGCCGCAGAACATGCCCCAGGCGCGGGCAAAGCTGTAGGTCCAGGCGAGGAGCTCGCCCGTGCTCTCGGCGCAAAGGCGGTAGCGGGTCATGCGAACCACCGCAGCCAGAGACGACGGACAAGGCTCGGGCGGCGATGACCACGGCCAGGGAGGGCCCAGGAGGGCGTGGGGCCGGCCTCGGCGAGGGCGGCGTGGGCGGAGATGTCGGAGTGATGGGCGAGGCTGGCGGTTGCCAGGGCGATGCGAGCGGTGCGGTCCATGAGGGGCTCTAGAGATTGCCCCGGGCGCTGCCCGGGGCGGGTTGAAGGGTCAGAGAGCGAAGGCGAGATCCAGGGCGCGAGTCTTGAGGTCGTCACCGCTGCCGAACAGAGCGGAATCGAGCCGGTGGTCGGTGGTCTTGCCGCCCTTCACGTGGTCGACGTAGGCGGTCACGGCGTTCACGATGCCCCAGGCCGTGCCGCGGACACCCGGCAGGCCTTGGCCCAGCGCGGAGCCGGCGAAGAGGGCCAGGATGTCGGACTCACCCTTGGGCGCGCGCTGGCTGTCGTCAAGCATGGTCGGCTGCGGGATGCCGCCGATGATCTTGGTCGGGCGCAGCAGCTCGCGGACGAAGGCCTCGGCGGCCGCGGTCGTGATGCGCTTGGCGCTCAGTTGGCGCGCGTCCTCCATGAACCGGGCGAAGTGCTCTGAGTTCTGCTCGAGGCGGGCCTTGATCGCCATGGCGTCGAACATCTGGCGGTGCGTCACGCGGGCATCGGCCTTGGCGTAGCGGGCCATGCTCAGGGTGTTGTTGCACACGACGCGCACGCTGGTCTCGCGGGCCTCGGTGGCGCTGCCGCCGTCGCAACTCGTGGACAGCAGCAGGTAGGAGCCGACCTCGTCCAGAGCGGTGACACAGGCGCTTGCGACCTTGGCGAGGGCCCAGAACTTGCGACCACCGAACAGCGTGCCGGCGGTCTCGAGCTGGTAGCCGTTGCCCTCGATCAGGTCGCGGAAGAACTCGAGCACTGTCTTGGGCTGGACGACTTTGTAGGACGGGCTGACGATGCCGAGCGGGGCCTTGGTGTCGCTGCGGAACAGCACGATCTGATCGGGGAATTCGCGCTGGTCGGTGCCTTGGGCGTCGCAGAAGTAGCGGGCTTTGGACTTCTGGATTCGCCAGTCCATGCCGGCGGCGACTTGCCACGTTTCGATATCGGCGCCGACAGCCAGCTTCTGGCCGAGGCCGTGCCAAGGCTTCTCGCCGACGTAGGCTATTTCGGCGGTGCTGTTTGCGCGGATGGTGAGTTCGTGGGACATGATGGTTTCTCCGGGTGTGGGTTGGGGTTCAGCGATCGGTCTTCGAGAAAGTGACGTTGCCGTACGTCTTGCGAGGTAGCATTTGCTATCTCTGAGACGGATCTTAGACTAAGACTCAGATGGAGCGCAAGAACTTTCGATAGATAGAAACGAAATGAGAAATAACGTTCTTAGGCTTTTTTGGCACTTTTTGTTATCCTGACGCCCCATGACGCGACTTTGGAGAGCTCAAGCGCACGAC
>Ga0070708_100000534_pt1 | contig 28631 bp, 22 predicted proteins | sample KBSK5503metaG_FD_65469 | JGI IMG/M metagenome (GOLD analysis project Ga0070708, IMG submission 65469) | Corn, switchgrass and miscanthus rhizosphere microbial communities from Kellogg Biological Station, Michigan, USA - KBS K5-50-3 metaG | ecosystem: Host-associated > Plants > Roots >... | reverse complement strand
GTTCATCGATCTGCGCGACCGGGCCGGCATCACCCAGGTGGTCTTCGAGGCGGACGCGGGCAAGGAGATCCACGATCTGGCCCAGGAGCTGCGCTACGAGTACTGCATCGGGGTGCGCGGCAAGGTCGTCTCGCGCGGCGGCAACGTCAATCCGCGCCTGGTCACCGGGGAGATCGAGGTCCACGCCGACAAGCTCTCCATCTTCAACCGGAGCGAGACGCCGCCGTTCCTCATCGAGGACAAGATCGACACCGCCGAGGAAAAGCGGCTCCACTACCGCTACCTCGACCTGCGAAGGCCCCCGCTGCAGCAGACCTTGATCAAGCGCAGCCAGATGAACGCCGTCACCCGCCAGACGCTGAACCGCCTCGGCTTCCTCGAGCTGGAGACGCCCTATCTGGTGAAGTACACGCCGGGCGGGGCGCGCAACTTCCTGGTGCCCGCCAGGCTCAACCCGGGGAAGTTCTACGCGCTCGCGGAGAGCCCCCAGCTCTTCAAGCAGCTCTTCATGGTGGCCGGGTTCGAGCGGTACTTCCAGATCGTCAAGTGCTTCCGCGACGAGGACCTGCGCCTCGATCGGCAGCCGGAGTTCACCCAGATCGATCTGGAGATGTCGTTCGTCACCCAGGACGACGTCTTCGCGGTGGTGGAGGAGCTCATCAGCGCGCTCTGGCGCGAGGTGCTGGGCGTCGAGATCCCGCGCCCCTTCCCGCGCATGCCGTACGAGCAGTCGATGCGCGAGTACGGCAACGACAAGCCCGATCTGCGGTTCGGCATGCAGCACGCCGACCTGACCCGCGTCGTCGCCCAGCACAAAGGCGCCGGCGTTCCCATGTGGCAGTCCTTCGCCACGCCCGCGCCGGGACAGATCATCAAGGCCTTGAAAGTGCCCGCCAGCGCGAACCTGTCGCGCACCGAGACCGACAAGCTGGAGGAGATCGCCAAGGGAATGGGAGCGAAGGGTCTCGCCCGCGCCAAGGTGGGCGAGAGCGGCGAGTGGACGCAGAGCCCGCTGGCGAAGTCGATCACGAGCGAGGCGCGCGCCGCCATCAATGCGGCGGCCGGGGCGCAGCCCGGCGACATCCTCCTCTTCCAGTTCGGCAAGGAGAGCATGGTGCACACCGTGCTCGCCAACCTGCGCTTGCACCTGGGCAAGCGGCTGGGCCTCATCCCCGAGTACGGCACCGCGGATCCGAAGAAGCCCGACTCCTGGAAGTTCCTCTGGGTGGTGGACCCGCCGCTGTTCGAATACGACGAGGAGCTCAAGCACTGGGTCGCGGCCCACCATGCCTTCACCCGGCCGCACGATGAATCCATTCAATATCTCGAAACGGATCCCGGCAAGGTCCTCTGCTACCGCTACGACCTGGTGCTGAACGGGTTCGAGATCGCCGGGGGGTCCATCCGGCTGCACGATCCCGCCGTACAGGAGAAGGTCTTCGCGGCCATGGGGATCTCCGCGGAGGAGGCGAAGCAGAAGTTCGGGTTCCTGCTGCAGGCGCTTCGCTACGGCGCGCCGCCCCACGGCGGCATCGCGCTAGGCATGGATCGGCTCGCGTTCCTGCTCACCGGCGCGGAGTCGCTGCGCGACGTGATCCCGTTCCCCAAGACGCAGAAGGGGACGGATCTCATGACCGACGCTCCGGGCGAAGCCGATCCGAAGCAGCTGCGAGAGCTGCACATCGCGGTGACGCACAAGGAGTGAAGCGAATTCGATTGCGACGCGCGGTGTCATCGGCGACGATGTTCCGGTGACCGGCCGGTTGCCGAGCGCCACGGCCAAAGGCAAGGCGCTGCGACGAGAGATCGCCGCCCTCGACATCGCGGCCTCCTGCGAAAGCGTCGATCTCTGGGCGGCCTCCCGCGACTGCTCCCCCGCCGCCATGCTCTGGACGCAGGCGCGCCTCGTTCCCCACCTGCCCGACGTGGTCGCCTGGCCCGAGAACGCCGAGCAGGTCTCCGCTCTCGTGCGCTTCGCCGCCGAGCGGCAGGTGCCGGTCGTCGCGGTCGGAGGCGGAACCGGGATCGCCGGGGGCGCGGTCCCCGTGCGCGGCGGGATCGTGCTCGACACCAAGCGACTCGTCCGCCCGCTGCGCATCGACGGCGAGCGGGGCTCGGTGGACGCAGGCGCGGGCGTGAACGGAAAGCGCCTCGACGAGCTGCTCGCCCAGGAGCGGCTGACCCTGGGCCACGCTCCCGCATCGCTCCGGACCGCGACGGTGGGCGGATGGCTCGCCACCCGCAGCGCCGGACTGCTCTCCACGCGATACGGGTCGGTCGCGGACATGGTCCTCTCGCTCACCGCCGTCGACGGCACCGGCGAGATCTTGCGGACGCTCGACGGACCCAGCGCCGGCCCCGACCTCGCCCAGCTCCTCCTGGGGAGCGAAGGCACGCTGGCCGTCTTCACCGAGGCCCGGCTGCGCATCTGGCCCCGCCCCCGCGAACGGTGGCTGCGCGCGCTCCGGTTCGACTCGCTGGGAGAGGCGCTGGCGGCCGTGCGCGAGGCGCTGCGCGCGGGGTTGCGCCCGGCCATCGTCCGCCTGCACGACCCGCTCGATACGCTGCTCTCCCACGCCGATCCGGTCCACGTCCCCCAGCCGCTGAAGTGGCTGGCGGAGGGAGCGCAGGCGGAGGCGCTGAGGCTGGCGCTCAAGGCGCCGCTAGTGCTCAACCGCCTGGTCGATGCGCTCGCCGCGTCCTCGCTGGTCGTGCTCGGCTTCGAGGCGGACTCCGAGGACGATGCGGCGGAGGAAGGCGAGGCGGCGCTCGCCATCTGCCGCCGGGAGCGGGGCGAGGACCTGGGCGCGGCGCCCGCGGAGCGCTGGCTCGCCTCGATGCACCGGGCGCTCTGGCGGCAGGCGCCGCTCTTCGCGGCCGGAGCCTTCGTCGAGACGCTGGACTTCGCGACCACCTGGGACCGCGCCGAGCCGCTGTACCAGGCGGTTCGCGGAGCAGCGGAGGGGCTCGCGCTGGTGCGGGCGCACTTCGACCACGCCGCGCGGGAGGGCTGCGCCGTCGAGGTCTCGCTGGTCGGGCACGTGGGCGCAGGGAACGGAGAGGGCGCCCCCGTCAAGGAAGCATCGGCCGGCCTGGAAGAAGCCGAGCGGCGGCTCGAGGCGGCGGCCGGCGCGGCCCTCTCCGCCGCGGCGGACGAAGGAGCCACCATCTCGCACCATTCCGGCGTCGGGGCCTCGCGGCAGGTCTTCCTCCGCCGCGAGCTGGGCGAGGGCATGCGGCAGCTGCGCGCGCTGAAGAGAGCGTTCGATCCGCGCGGCATCCTCAATCCCGGAAAGCTGCTGCTGTGAGCGCGTACCGCGACGATCTGGCCGCGACCGGAGCGGCGCTGGTCGACGACGGCGAAGGCCTGCGCGTCACGCCGCCCAGCACCGCCTCGCTCGGGCGCGCGGTGGCGGTCGTGCGCGCGCACCGGCTCGCGCTCCACGTGCGGGGCAACGGCGATGCTCCGGCCAATGCGCCCTCCGGGGGCATCCTGCTGGATCTCGGATCGCTCGATCGGATCGCCTCGGTGGACGCCGCTACCGGGATCGCGCGGGTGGAGGCGGGCTGCAGCGTCGCGGCGCTGGAGTCCGCCGCGCGCCGGTCGGGTTGCACGCTGGGTCCGCTGCTTCCGTCCGTCCGCGCCGGATCGGTCGGCGCGTGGCTGGCCGGCCCCACGCGGGGAAGCCGCTCGGTGGCCGGCGGGCGCCGGCAGACCGCCGCTCTCACCGTCGCCGCGGTGCTCGCCGATGGACGCATCGCCGAGGGGCGGGCGGCGCCCGCCAAGGCCGTGGGCCCGGAGCTCGATCATCTCGCGCTCGGAGGGAGCGGCGACTTGTGCATCATCGCCGCGGCCTGGATCCGGCTCCATCCGGCCACGCTGGCGATGCCCGGCGCGTGGCGTTGCTCCAGCGTGGCCAACGCCGTCGCGGCGCTGCAGCGGGTGTGCGAGCACCGCCTCGCGCCGGCGCGCGCGCGCATCCATGCCGGCCCGGACGGCGCGATCCTGGGCATGACGTGGGAGGGGCTGGAGAGCGCGGCCATGGAGCGCGAGCGCGCCGCCCGGATCCTGCGGGAGATCTGCGCGCCGGCGCCCGAGGTCCCCCCGAATTTCGTCCGCGAGCCGCCGGAGGGGCATCCGGTGGAAGTGGACGCCCGCTGGGCGAATCTGATGGCGTGGTCGGCGCTCGGCGACGTGCACCTGTTCGGCCTGCACGCCGCCGGGTCGTTCGCCGTGCTCTGCCTGCCGGAGGCGGGCGGAGCGGAGCAGTGCGCTGCGGTCGCCCGGGCCGCCGGCGCGCGGGTGATCGCGCCGCGGCGGCTGCGGGATGCCGGTCCCGGTTGGGAAGCGGCGGGCGCCGGAGCCGTCTGGCAGCGGCTGGTGCGAGCGCTGGGAGTGACGGCGTGACCGCGCTGCGGCACGAGCCGGATCTGTGCGTCTACTGCCCGAAGATGTGCCGCTTCACCTGCCCGGCGAGCGAGGTGACCGGCCGCGACGCGCTCACCCCCGGAGCCAAGGTGTCCCTCGCCGCTCTCTGCGGGCGGGAGCCCGACGAGGCGGCGGCGCTCGCCTTCGCCGCCTGCACCGGCTGTGACCGCTGCGCGCAGCACTGCGCGCACGACAACGACGTGCCGGCGATGCTGTACGCGGCGCGGGCCACGGCCGTGCGCGCCGGCGTCGCGCCGCCCTCCTGGGCGGAGCTGGCGCTGCGGTTTTCCAAGCAGGGCCACGGCGAGGACCGCGATCTCGCCGCGGTGCGCGCCAGCCTGTCCGAGGCGGGCGGCGAGGCGATGCTCTTTCCCGGTTGCGACGCGTTGGCGCAGGGAGGAGGCGAAGCCCGCGAAGCGCTCTTCGTGGCCCGCAAGCTCGGGGTGCCGCTGCGGCTCGCGCCGGCCGGCGCCCTGTGCTGCGGGCGCAAGCTGCTGGAAGGCGGCCATCCCGAGATGCATGAAGCGCATGCGGCGCGGGTGCGGTCGGCCATCGTCCGCGGGCGGGCGCCCGTGCACATCGTCTTCCTCGATCCGGGATGCGCGCACGACGTCCAGGAGGGCTGGGCGCTGCCCGCCGGCTCTCGCGTCGAGCACGTGACCACGTATCTCGCGCGGCTGCTGGTGGCGATGCCGGAGTCGGATCGCCCTCCGCCGCTGCCGGAGAGCGTGACGTTGCACGATCCTTGCGGACTCGCCCGGGGATTGCGCGAGACCGTCGCGCCGCGGGCGCTGCTCGCCGCCGCCGTCAGCGAGCTGCGCGACCCGCCCAGGTGCGGCGTGGACACCAGCTGCTGCGGCGCGTCGGGGCTCCTTCCCTCCACGCTGCCGGAGGTTGCCCGGCGCATCGCCGACGACCGGCGCGCCGAGCTGGGTGGGGCCGCCGTGACGTCCAACCCGGCTTGCGCAGCCGCGCTGGGCGCGACTGAGATAGTCTCCGTCCTCGCGCGCTGGCTCGCGCAGGTGGCGAATTGAAACCCTTCCTGGTGGTGAACCCGCGGTCGGCCAACGGAGCGACGGCCCGGCACTTCGACGCGATCCTCCGCGCCGTGCGCTCGGCGATCGGGGACGCGAAGCATGTGTTCACCGAGCGCGCCATGCACGCCGCCGACCTGACGCGGGCGGCCCTGAAGGCAGGCTACGACCTGATCGTCGCCGTCGGCGGCGACGGCACCATGAACGAGGTGGTGAACGGCTTCTTCCAGCCGGCGCGGCCCGGAGAACCGGCCAAGCCGGTGCGGAGCGGCGCGGCCCTGGCGATGCTCCCGCGCGGGACCGGCGGGGATCTGCGCCGTTCGGTGGGGCTCGATCGGGATCTGGACCGGTGCGCGGCCCGCCTTGCGGGGGAGAGCGGCGCGGTGGACGTGGGGCGGGTCGACTACGTGGCGGACGACGGCAGCGAGGCCAGCCGCTACTTCATCAACGTCGGCGAAGTGGGCGTCGGCGCGCGGGTGGTGGACATCGCGAACCGCTCCAGCAAGCGGCTCGGAGGCCGGGTCACCTTCGTCCTCGCCTCGCTGCGCGCCCTGGCGGGCTGGCATGACCAGCGCGTCCGCGCTTCCTTCGACGGCGGTCCGGCCGAGGACCTGTCGGTGACGTCGATGGCCATCGCCAACGGCAAGTACTTTGGCGGCGGCATGATGGTGGCGCCCGAGGCGCTGCTCGACGACGGGAAGTTCCACGTCACCATCTGGAGCGGCTACGGGCTGACGGACTTCGTCTTCAAGAGTGGGTCGATGTACGACGGCTCGCACGTCAACCTGAAAGGGACGCGCACCCGGACCGCGCGGACCGTCCGCGTGGATCCGGCCGGTTCCGAGTCGGTGGACATCGAGGTGGACGGAGAGCGCGTCGGGCGGCTGCCGGCGACGTTCACCATCCTGCCCGGCGCCTTGCAGTTGGTGCGCTAGTCCCGGCCGCCGGAGGCGGCTCAGGGGCCATGCTCGAGGGCGGTCAGGCCTCTGTCCACGTCGGCCCCCGGTTCAGGCCTTTTGCGGGCGGATGGCCCCCGGCACTATCCTCGGGGAATGCCGCTCATCGCGATCCTCGTCCTCGTCGCCGCCTCGAACCCGGACGTCGTGCAGCTCACCGACAAGGCGCAGCTCAAGGAGCTGTGCGAAGCGCTCCGCGCGCAGCCCAGCGAGTCCGGGCTCGATCCGGCGCAGGTCTCCGCCGCGCGGAAGGCGGCGCAGGCGCGCCGCGACGAGGCGGCGTCCCGCTGGTACCGGGTGGAGGTCCCGTCGAAGGGATTCGCCTTCGGGCGGTACCGGACGCAGGACCAGCAGCTGGAGCTGGACGGAGACCGGCCGCTGCGCGCCATCGACGACATGCTGGCGCTCGATCTGGACGGGATCGACGACGTGGCGTTCAACGCCAAGCCCGAGCAGGTCACGGCCTGGAGCCAGCAGAAGAAAGGGAAGACGCTGCGGCTGGCCGTGGTGTGGAAGCCGGCCGGAGACCGCTGCGCGGGCAGCGCCGCCGCGGAGTCCTGGCGGATCGCCGGGCGCGCGCGCTCGTGGGAGCTGGTCGGCCCCCAAGGCGTCCTGGCGGCCGCGAACGAAGACGGCGACCCGGTGGGCGGCGGTCCACGGCAGGTCCAGGTGGAGAAGGTGACGCTGGACTCGGACGAGGCTCCTGAGCAGAACGAAGGGCGCGGCAGGCTCGGGTCCGTGCAAGCGGCACTGGACCGGTGTGCTTCCGGGGCGCAGCGGACCGGTAGGATCTTGGTCAGCTTCTCGGTCCAGGGCGGCCGGGTCCGCGAGCCTCAGGTGATGATGGACTCGCTGCGGGACGAAAAAGTCTCCAACTGCGTCGCCCGCGCCGTCGCGGGCGCCGAAGTGGGCGGCACCGGCCGCGGCACCGCCTCCTTCTCCGTCCAATAGTCCGTAGTTCCGGGGACACCATACAGACTTTCGTCTGAGATCCGGGACACAATACGTATCTCGCACTGCGCAATTGCGTATTGTGTCCCGGATCTCCGACTGAAGTCTCAGTGGGCTTTGCCCCAGGTTTCGCCCTCGCCCAGCTCGACGACCAGCGGGACAGCCAGGGTGGCGGCGCCGGTCATCTCGGACTGGACGATGGGGCCGACCTCGGCCACTTCGGACGGAGGCGCTTCCAGCACCAGCTCGTCGTGCACCTGGAGGAGCATGCGGGCCTGGAATCGGCCCTGGAGCGCGGCGTCCACTCGCAGCATGGCGCGCTTGACCAGGTCGGCGGCGGTCCCCTGGATGGGAGTATTCACCGCGGTCCGCTCCGCCGCGCTGCGGGCGCTGGGGTTCTTGCTGTTCATGTCGGGCAGGTAGCGGCGCCGGCCGAACATCGTCTTCACCATCCCGGTGCGGCGGGCAGTGGCGATGGTGTCGTCCAGCCACTGTTTCACCTTGGCGTAGCGGGCGAAGTACCGCTCGATGATGCTCGCCGCCTCGCTCTTCTCCAGCCCCAGGCGGTGGGCGAGGCCGAAGGCGGAGAGCCCGTACGCGATGCCGTAGTTGATCATCTTGGCGATGTCGCGCTGCTGGCGGGAGACTTCCGAGGGAGGAACAGCGAAGGTCTCGCCGGCGGTGCGCGCGTGCAGGTCCTCGCCGGACTCGAAGCTGGCCCGCAGCACCGGATCGCCCGAGATGTGCGCCAGGATCCGCAGCTCGATCTGCGAATAGTCCGCGCTCAAGAGCTTCCAGCCGGGCTCGGGGATGAACGCCTCGCGGATCTTCGCGCCGACCGGCGTCCGGATGGGGATGTTCTGGAGATTGGGATTGATGCTGGAGAGCCGGCCGGTGGCCGCCACCGCCTGATCGAACGTCGTGTGCAGCCGTCCATCCCGTCCGAGCACCGCGGGCAGGGCGTCGAGGTACGTGCTCTTCAGCTTCGTGAGCTGCCGGTGCTCCAGCACTTTCGCGGGCAGGGGATGCTGCTCCGCCAGCTCCTCCAGCACTTCCTGGTCGGTGGAAGGGCCGGTCTTGCCCCGCTTGAGGACCGGCAGCTCCAGCTTCTTGTAGAGCACGTCCGCGAGCTGCTGGGTGGAGGCCGGCAGGAACTCGCCGCCCGCCAGCTGGAAGATCTCCCGCAGGAGCGCGTCGATCTGGGTGCCGAGCTCCTCCGAGAGGCGCCGCAGCCGGGGAACGTCGATGCGGATGCCGGTCAGCTCCAGCTTCGCCAGCACCTCGATCAGCGGCCGCTCGATGTCCGTGTACAGGCGCAGCAGCTCGGGATCCGCGCGCAGGTCCTCGCCGAGCGCGTCGCAGAGCCTGCGCGCGCCCTCGACCAGCGCCGCCGCGGCGGCCCCGGTTTCGTCCACCGGCAGCTCCGGCAAGGGCGTGGCCTTCTTTCCCTTCCCCGTCCGCTCGCAGAGCTCCTTCAAGAGCGGCAGCTCGCAGGAGATGCGCTCGCGCGCGGTCTGCACCAGCGAGTGATCCCGGCCGGTGGGATCGAGCAGGTACGAAGCGATGCGCGAGTCGATCCCCAACCCGGTCAGGTTCACGCCCACCCGGCGCCAGGCGTCGACGTCGCGCTTGAGGTCGTGGCCGTCCTTGATCACCGCCGCGTCCTCGAGCAGCGGCTTGAGGAGCGGGATCGCCTTGCTCGCGTCCAGGCCGGCCGGCGCGAACAAGGCGCCCGACCCACCGCCGCCCGGCGGGCGATGGCCGAGCGGGACGTAGACGGACTCCTCGGGCAAGGAGATGGCGACGCCGAGCAGCTCGTCGCGCAGCGGCTCGTCCTCGCTCGTCAACGTCAGGATGGCGAACCGCTTCGCCGCGCGCGCATCGTCCACCAGCCGCTGGACGTCCGCCGCGGAGGTGGCGATCGATCGAGCACCGCTCGGGGGCGTGGGCGGCGGCCGGGGCAGGTCGTTCACCAGCCGCACGAACTCCAGCTGGGTGAAGAGCTGGCGGGCGCGCGTATCGTCGATCGGCTTGCGCTCCAGGTCCTCGAGCTGCACGGGCAGCGGGAGCTGGTCGTAGAGCGCGATGAGCTGGCGCCCGCGGCGCACGTCGTCGAGGCTCGCGAGCAGGTTCTCCCGCAGCTTCGGCTTCTTCACGTTGCCCGCGTGGGAGAGCACGTTCTCGAGGGTGCCGTATTCCTTCAGCAGCCCGGCCGCCGTCTTCTCGCCCACGCCGGGCACGCCGGGGATGTTGTCGATCTTGTCGCCGGTGAGGGCCAGTAGATCCGCCACCTGGTCCGGCGGCACCCCCCACTTCTCCTCCACCTCCAAAGGCCCGTACCACTTCTCGTACATCGAGTCGTAGCAGCGGATGCCGTTGACCACGAGCTGCATCAAGTCCTTGTCCCCGGAGACGATCACCACGTCCCAGCCCTGGGCGCGGGCCCGCTTCGCCAGCGTGGCGATGACGTCGTCCGCCTCGTACCCGGGGAACCCGATGGCCGGAACGCGCAGCGCTTCCAGCACCTGGCGCACCAGGGGAAACTGGGGAGTCAGGTCCTCGGGCGGCGCGCCGCGGGTCGCCTTGTAGGCGCGGTAGATCTCCATCCGCTTCGCCTTCGCTTCCTCGTCGAAGGCGACCGCCAGGTGGGTGGGGTTGCCCTCGCGGATGGCCCGCAACAGCATGGTGGTGAAGCCATAGACGGCGTTGGTGGGCACTCCCTGCCGGGTGGAGAGGTGCGGCAGGGCGTGGTAGGCGCGAAAGATGGTGTGGGAACCGTCCACCAACCAGAGCGAGGGCATCGACCACGGGTTGTAACACCCCTGGAGCCGCCCCGACTGCTCCGATTCGGTCCTACCCGCTCGGCTGGCTGACTGCCTTCTCCGCGAAAACTTCCATGTCCACCGGGATGCCGCGCCGGTGCAGGTCGTCGTAGAACCGGGGCACCAGGCCGGTGGGGACGAAGCGGCCCACCACCGCTCCCTCGTCGTCGAAGCCTTCCTGCTTGAAGTGGAAGATGTCCTGCATGGTGATCACGTCTTCTTCCATGCCGGAGATCTCGCTGATGGCCGTGACCTTGCGCGAGCCGTCGGCGAACCGCGTCTGCTGCAAGATGATGTGGACCGCGCTGGCGATCTGCTCGCGGATGGCCCTGACAGGAAGCTCCATGCCGCTCATGAGCACCATCGTCTCCAGCCGGGAGAGCGCGTCCCGGGTCGAGTTCGCGTGCAAGGTGGTGAGGGAGCCGTCGTGGCCGGTGTTCATCGCCTGCAGCATGTCCAGCGCTTCGCCGCCCCGGCACTCGCCCACGACGATGCGGTCAGGCCGCATCCGCAGCGCGTTGCGCACCAGGTCGCGGATGGTGATCTGCCCCTTGCCTTCGATGTTCGCCGGCCGCGCCTCGAGCTGGATCCAGTGCTCCTGGGTGAGCTGCAGCTCGGCCGCGTCCTCGATGGTGACGATGCGCTCGTTCTGCGGGATGTAGCCGGAGAGGACGTTGAGCAGGGTGGTCTTGCCCGATCCCGTGCCGCCGGAGATGACCACGTTCCGCCGCACCTTGACGCAGGTCTCGAGGAAGCGCGCCATCTGCGGAGTGAGGGTGCCGAACCCCACCAGGTGGTCCACCCCGAGCAGCTCGCGCTTGAACTTGCGGATGGTGAGGCAGGGGCCTCTCAGCGCCAGCGGCGGGATGATGGCGTTGACCCGGCTGCCGTCGGGAAGCCGTCCGTCGACCAGCGGCGACGACTCGTCGATGTGCCGGCCGAGCGGCGCGACGATCCGCTCGATCACCCCCATCACCGCCTTGGCGGAGCTGAAGGTCTTCTCCCCGCGCTGCAGCCTTCCTTCCTTCTCCACGTAGACCTGGGTAGGGCCGTTCACCATGATCTCGCTGACCGAATCGTCGGCGAGATAGCCTTCGAGAGGACCGAGCCCGAGCGCCTCGTTGAGCACGTCCTCGACCAGCTGCTCGCGATCGACGTGCGCATCCAGCTCCCCTGTCTGGTCCATCCGGCTGACGATGCCCCGCAGCGTGCTCTCCGCCCGCTCCCAGAGCTCGTCGGAGCCGAGCCGCTCGAGATCGAGCCTGCGCAGATCCATCGCCTCGATCAGCCGGCCATGGACGAGCTGCAGCGTCTCCCCATAGTCGACCGCCGGAGCCTTCGCGTCCTTGACGGCCGCGCGATGTGCTCCGGTCCGCGTCGCCGGCCTCGGCTGGGAGTCGCGCCGGGTCGCCTCGCCCCCGACGTAGTGAGGGACGGCGGGCGTCATCGTGGGCTCGTCCGCGAACGAGTCGCCGTCCGCCGGACCGCCGTTCCCCCGCACCATCTCCTCCGGCGGCTCGATGTTCAGGATGAAGTCGCCGATGTAGACCTTGTCGGCCGGGGAGATGACCTGCGGTCCCGCGAGCTTCCGGCCGTTCACGAAGGTCCCGTTGGTGGACTTCAGGTCGAGGACGATGATCTTCCCGTCCTTGACCACGATCTTGGTGTGCTTCTTGGAGATGTTCCCTTTCGGCAGGCAGATGTCGTTCTCGTCCACCCGGCCGATGGTGATCTCTTCCGACTCGAAGTCGAGGCGCTGCGTGGCCCCGCCCTTTTCGGTCAGGATGACGCTGAATGGCATCTCGGACGGCTCCCCCCTGGCGCCGGGAGAGTACTTGACCTTTCTGGGAGATCAAAACAGGTCCTATGAAAACGTGCACCTCGAGCTCGTGTCGCAATTTGGGACCGTGATCCCATTTTGAGCTCGTGCCGGCACGAGTTGGCCTTTGAACAATCGGGCGGCCGGGCCTAAGAACACATCTCATGAACCCCGGCCAGGAGTGATCAGCCTCAGGCGTAGCCGCAAAGCCGCACCTTCCGGTGCGGCAGCGGCTAATCAAGTACCGAGAAAGACACCGAATCCTCCGCGTTCTTGTACAGCTTCTGCGCTTCGTCGAGCATCTGCTTCGCCGCCTCGCCCGCAGGCGCGATCAGCCGCGGCGTCACATAGATGGCCAGCTCCGTCTTGCGCTCGATGAAGCTCCTGCTCTTGAACAGCTCGCCGAGGATGGGGATGTGCCCGAGCAGCGGCACCTTCGTGACCTCCTTGTCCTCGCTGTAGCTGAACAGCCCGCTGAGGATGACCGTCTCGCCCTCCCTCACCGTGACGCTGGTCTTCACGTCGCGCACCCGGAACCCGGGCACCTCGAATCCGTTGGCGCGCACGCCGATGCTGCGGTCCAGGTCGCTCACCTCCGCGTAGAGCTCGGTGGCGATGTTGCCGCTCCGGTCGGCGGTGGGAGTGACGTTCAGGACGATCCCGAACTTCTTGAACTCCACCGCGAACTGGTTCTGGGTCGCCATCAGCACCGGGATCTCGCCGCCGGCCAAAAACTCGCACCTCTCTCCGCTGGCGCAGACCAGCCGGGGCTGGCTGAGCACGCGCACGGCGCCGTTCTCGAACCGGGCCGCCGCCGAGAAGTCCGTGGCCGCGCTTCCGCTCACCGTCACGCTGCCCGCCTTCTGCGTCTGTCCGCTGTCGAATGCGCGCAGCGGTTGGACGATGTTGACGCTGGCGCTGAGGCCATCGCCGGTGGAGATCAACGACGAGGGCGCCTTGATGCCGACGAGCTTGCTGCTCCCGGTGCTCGCCTCGACGAACGCCACCTCCACCAGCACCATCCTCTTCGCTCCGACGGTGACCAGGTTCTCGGGGCGTTCCCCGATGGCGCGGGTGACGAGCTCCACCTTTTTCAGCTCCTCCTTCGATTCGACCGAGCCCTCGAGCACCAGGACGCCGCCGACGATGCTGGCCGAGACCCCGCGCAGCCCGCTCTTCTGCAGCGCCCGGTTGACGGCATCCACCGCCAGCTTCCGCGCATTGCCGCTCGGGCGGACGAAGGATCGGATCGACGGATACAGCTGCAAGACCTGCTGCACGCGCTCGTAGTCGTCGGCGGTGACGGTCTCGCCGTCCACGAAGACGCGATCCCCGACCACCCGGACGTGGATGCCCTCCCGGTCGCCGAGCAGCGCCCGCAGCTCACTGACCACCTCCTTCGGGTCCTGCTTGCGCACCACCACCAGGTAGCTGAGGCGGGCGTTGTTGTGGCGCCAGACCAGGAGCGAGGTGCGCCCCTCTCCGACGCCGGTGATCAGGAGCTCGCCGCCTCCACCCACCTGGCGCACGTCCGCGACTTCCGGCTCCCCGATGGCGACCCGGGCGACGTTGCCCAGCTGGAGGACCTTCTGCTGGCCGACCCCGAGCGTGATCACGCCGCCCTCGGGTTGGGCGAAGGAGGGCAAGGCGAGCGCCACCAGGACGGCCGCGAGGGATCGCATGCCGGCACAGTCGCAAGATCGGCGGCTTCGCCGCCATCGGTCAGAAGAGCGCTAGCCCGGAGACGAAAGCCGGGATAGTGCCGGCCGCGATCGCCAGCGCGTAGGGAATGGTCCTCGGCCGTTCCAGGCCGCGAGCCCGGGCCACCGCGGCCCAGAGCAAGGCCTGCACCCCTCCCGCGATGGCCACGTAGAAGAGGACGGTGACCGCCAACGGCCACCCGGCGGCCGCCCCCGCCACCAGACCCGCGACCGCCATCAGCTTGACGTCTCCGGCACCCATCCAGCCGCGCCACATCGCGAAGGCCAGGGGTACCGCGCAGGCCAGCGCGCCGAGCACGGCCTGGAAGAGCAGCGGAAGCCCTCCCAGCCAGAGCACGCAGCCCACCACCACCGCCAGCGCCGGATAGGTGACGGCGTTGAGGATGCGCCTCTCCCGCAGGTCGGTCGTCACGCTGGCGGCGAGCGCGACCGCCAGCGCCGCGAGCGCGATCCGGGCAGGCAACGGCGCGGCCGTCCACTGTTCCAAGAGCTACCGGAAGGTGCAGCTCAGCTTTTCGGAGCTGATGAAGTACTCGTCGCCGTCGTGGATCTGCCGCCGGGTGATGCGGTGCGCATCGAACCAGGTGCCGTTCGACGAGCCCAGGTCCTCGATGAACCAGGCGCGCCCTTCGCGGACGATGGCGGCGTGCTCCCGGCTGACCTTGCCGGAATTGATCACCAGGTCGCAGTGCTTGCCCCGGCCGATGAGGAAGCGGTCCTTGGCGACCCGATCCAGCTCGCGGCCGTCGCAGAGCAGGACGAGCTGCGGCGGCGGCTCGATGGGCTGCAGATCGACGGTGTTGCCGGGGACCTCTCCCGTCTGGGTGAGCGCCGGGCCCGGTTCCTCCGCTCGCTTCTGCGGATCGCCCGGGATGACGAAGCCGTTCAGGCGCGCGAACGTGTACAGCGCCTGGTTGACCAGCGCATCCCGCTCGCTCCCCATCTCCAGGGCCATGTTCGCGAACGCTTCCCACACGTGGTCCGCGATCAGCAGCGTGCGGGGAGTCTTCGGCCGGACCGGGCTCTTCGTCACCCGACAAGCTTAACGGACCCGGCTCGCGCGGAGAAGAGCTACTTGTACGGGACGATCCCTCCGGTCTGGGAACCGAGGACCGCCGGATTGGCCTGCAGGACCTCGTTGCTGCCGGTCACGGAGGAGAAGACGAGGCTGGGTTGCCGCGGTGAGCTGTAGGGGAGCACCGCGGTGGCAAACCCGGCGAGGATGACGTCGGCGAAGGAGGTCGGCGACTGGCCGCTGTCGATCACCCAGCTGAAGAGCGCCTTCGGGGTCACGGTGCCGGGGGTGATGGTGAACCGGAACGCGACGTTGTTGGCGGCGAGGGGCGGGTTGGCCGCGTCGTAGGACGGCAAGGGATAGTCGAATCGACGCTGCACGGCGACGAAGCTGCCGTCGGGCTGCACCCGGCCCGTGGCCGTAGTCGCCACCGGCGAGGAGAGCGGGTCGCCCTGGAAGACCAGCCAGGGCCGCGCGCCGCCGGTCCGGACCTCCGCGGTCACGCCCAACGCGCTGCAGCCTGTGGCATGGAAGCCGCGGGTAGTCCCGTCGGGTGAGTCGTTCAGCTCCGCCACCTCCATCGTGCTGGCGTCGGGGAAGGAGAGGATCGGCAGCTCGAAGCGGAACGCCGTCTCCGAATTGACGACGGTCTTGCATGCGTCGGAACCGTCGGAGGAGAGCGAGTACGCGCCGAACGACACCACGTCACCGACGTCCAGCCGGATGGTCGGATCGTTGCGCCACGTGCCGAGATCCGTCTGGGCAAGCTTGACCAGGAGGGTGCCGGCGCCCGAGTGCGTGAGAGCTCCCCCTCGGACCCCGAACCCGGGGAGCGCCGAGTGGAAGATCGCCCGCCAGGTATTGTTGCGCGTCACTCCGGGTTGGAACGCGGTCGGGTCGCAGGAGGGGGCACTGGGTAGGATGACGCAACCCGCGATGGTCAGCACCGGCGGGCTCGCGCTGGCGGGGCTGAGCGGGTTCTGCTGGGTCAAGGACGGGTTGAAGGTTCCGAGAAAGAGGTTCGAGTTCACGAACCGCCGGGCCGGAACCTCGACGAAGTACGTCGCGCCGTCCGTCGCCGTGACCGCCGCCAGGAGCGAGTACAACTGCACAGGGGAGTTCGGCGGCTGCCCGACGTACAGCGGCGTGCACGGCGCCGCGGAGCAGGTCGTGTAGTCCGGCGCGGCCGGTGCCGCCCCCGGCTTGAGCGGCGGGACGGCGCGCAGGAACGCTCCCTCGCGCAGGAACCCCGAGCGCGGCAGCGAGAGCGGCTGCATGGGCTCCCTGGTGGTCTCGTTCAAACCGAACGGCGGGATCGGGACGATGCCCTTGGGCCCCGAACCGAGCCCGGTGCGGGCGAACACCAGCCCGCCGGGATCGAGGTCAAATCCTGGCTGGACGGTGGAGAGCGGCTCGAGGACCATCAGCAACAGCTCGCCCGGGGGATGGTCGATGCTGGCGTCCGTCTCGAACCAGCGCGGGCTCAGAGCGATGGAACGCACGCTCCTGCCGCCCGCGCTGATGCGGTCCATGGTGCAGGCGCCGCCGGCGCGGATGCTGGTGGTCGGCACCGAGACCACTCCATCGCCCGCGCCGTCGGCGACGTAGACGCTGGCGTCGCTCCCCGGCACGACGGCGAGCTTCGTCGGCACCACCGGCGCCAGCGTGCACCGGCCGCCGATGGCCGGCAGCTGGGCGAAGCCGTCCGGGCCCAGCCCGACGTCGAGGACCAGCAGCTCGGATCGCGTGGCGACGAACGCCGTCACCGTGGATCCCGCCGGCTTGCTCGTTTCGACCAAGGTGCCCGGATCGACCGGATTGGCGGCCACTACGTCGATGGCGAGGTCGCCGACGTCGAGCTGGGCGATGGGCCGGGGCGAGGTGCCGGGCCTCTGCTGTGCGTCGAGCAGGCTCCGCGCATCGACCACCGCCACGTGATTGTCCACCCCGGTGGCCAGGGCGACCCCGGCCCCGCTCCCGTCCGCGCGCGAAAAGCGCGCCCCCGCGACGCGGAGCGGATGTTCGCCCGTGTCGATGGCGGCGGGAAAGACGCGGATGGGCGCGGGGATGAACTGGCCGTTTTCGTTCTCCGGGCAGCTGTCGCTCGGATCCTTGCTGTTGTTCGAGCGCAGCGCGCGGTTGCACAGCTGGAGCGCCCGCAACCCGTCGCGGCCGGTATTGGCGATGAAGAGGAGGTCCCGGTCGCCCGCGCCGGTGGCCGCGATTCCCGTCGGACTGGTGAGCTCTCCGCTGCCGGCGTTGAGCGGAGTGGAGTTGCAGGCGGCAGCGAGCAGCGCCGCGCACATCAGGCAGCGGCCCGTCAAGGGCAATGCCCCGCCAGACCGCGCAGGCCAGAGAGCTCCGGCTGGCCCAAGGGCACCTCGATGAAGGCGATGCGGCATTCGGCGAACACGCTGGTGGCGAGACACGCCGATCCGGCGAGCAGCGGATCCGCCGGGCAGGGAATCTGGTGGATCATGAAGGGCGAGTCGCCGAGGCGGCCGACCTGCGCCACCACGCGGTCGGCGCCCGTGTCGTAGACGAGCACGCTGTTCGCCTTCTCCGCCACGATGGCCAGCAGGTCCGCGGCGCCGGTCCGCTGGATGCGCACCATGTCCGCCGGAGAGACCGGGAGCGGCGTCACCTTGCGCACCCGAGGCGCGACGGCGGGGGAGGCGGGCAGCTCGATGCGGGCGATCACGTCGGGAATGCGCATCGTCGCCCAGAGCGTGGCTGGCGCTTGCGTCAGGGGGTCCGGGTCCCCCAGGAGCAATTGGACGGTGAAGCTGCTGCGCACGTCCCCGTGCAGGTCGATCTCGAGCGGCACGCCGGGATTGTCGCTGGCATCCACGCCGAGGATGCGGAGCAGGTTCACCCCGTTGTTGCCGCACAGCACCGTGCCCGGCTCTCCGGCGCCGAAGCCGGCGGCGGAGCGCTGGTAGCAACCCATCAGGTACAGACGGCGGCGAACGGAATCGAAGACCATCGCGCCCGGCGCGTTCCCGCCGTCGGGCAAGGGGAAGGTCCCGGCGACCATGCTGAAGAGCAGTGGGGACCGGGAAGGATCCGGCGTGCTCAGATCCGACATGTTCAGGACCGCTACCGATGTGCTGGTGAAGATGACGCCAGAGGTGACCGAATCGATGTGCGGGATGATCGAGGAGACGAAGAACACGCGCTGCGCCGCCGTGGCGCCCGGCGACACCGTGTCTCCGGGGACGATGTTGTAGGGGCCGTCCACTTTCGCGGACGTCAGATCGATCACCCCCGCCCTGCAGTCCTGCTTCGCGTCGTCGCCCGCCCCCGGCAGGCAGTGGAGGTCGCCCCCCCGGTCCACCCGCACGCCGTTGAGGCGGCCCGAGTCCCGCGAGCCGGTGTACGCAAACAGGCCATCGTCGCTGAGCACCAGGGGCCCGGCGTAGTTTCCGATCAGGACCGCTCTGCCGAACTGGTCCTGCGGGATCTGCCGCTTGCACGATGCCGCGAGCGCCGGATCCGGATTCGGCACGTCGCACTCTTGCGGCTTCCCGGTGTTCGGATCGGGGAGGAACAGCGGGTCGATGAACGAACGGCGGATGCTCACCATCGTGCCGCTGTCGAACGCATGGTTGAAGTTCCCGTTGGCGACGATCAGGGTGCCGTCGGGAGTGCTGGCGAGCCCGGTGGGAAAGAAGAGCCGCGTCGACTTGGGACCGGGTCCGAAGGGCGGCGGCAAGACTTGCGGCGGGTCGGTATTGCAGGCCGCGAGCAGCGCCGCGACGGCGAGTGCGGTCTTCTTCATGCGCAGAGGGCCTTCCTAGGGCGGACCGCCCGCGGGGTCAAGCCGTTTTCTCCACCTGCAATCTGGAGAAATCGGCGAGGGGAGCAAATAATTCGTGCAGCGATCGCAAGAGGGCCAGGCGGTTGTCGCGCTGGGCCGCGTCCGGGTCCATCACCATGACTTCGTCGAAGAAGCGGTCGACCACCGGCCGAAGCTCGGCCAGCGCGGCATACGCGGCCAGGTAGTCCTCCTTCTCCGCGAGCGCGGTGGAGACCCGCTCGCGGCTCTGCTCGAGCGCGGCAGCCAGGGCCCTCTCGGCGGGCATGGAGCACAGCTTCTGGTGGAAGCCGACCGGCGCGATCCCTTTCTGCCGGGCCTGGGCCAGGATGTTCCCGATGCGCTTGAAGGCGCCCGCGGTGGCCTCGAACTGCGCGCGGCTCTTCTCCCGGACCGTCTGCAGCGCCAGAAGCCGCTTCTCGAGAGCGACCAGGTCGCGCGACCCCGTGTGCAGGGCGGCCTGGATGGAGTCGGGCTGCCCCTTCTCCTTGAACAGGACTTCCAGCCGCCCGAGTAAAAATTGCCAGAGGCGCTCGCGCACCTGGGCGTCGTCCTTGCGGTGGAGCTTCTGTGCCGCCCGCATCGCCTCGTCGACGTCGAACCGGTACCCGCGGGCCAGGGTGACGCGCAGGAAGCCCAATGCCGCCCGCCGCAGCCCGAACGGATCGGCGGTGCCGGTCGGCTCCTTTCCCAGCCCGAACAGGCCCGTCATCAGATCCAGCCGGTCGGCCATCCCCAGGAGCGCCCCCACGTCGCCCGTGGGCAGCCGGTCCTCCGCTCCCCGCGGCAGGTAGTGCTCGAAGATCGCATCGGCGACGGCCGGTGCGACGCCTTCGTGCAGGGCATACACCCGGCCCATCGTGCCTTGCAGCTCGGGAAACTCACCGACCATTCCCGTCGTGAGATCCGTCTTGCACAGCTCGGCGGCGTCGGCCAGCTGGCGGGGGTCGCCGCGCCCGGTGGCTCCGTGCAGCCACAGCGACAGCTCGCGCAGCCTTTGCACCCGCTCCAGCTCCGTCCCCAGCCCTTGGAGGAACGTGCGCCGGCCCAGCTTCTCCAGCCGAGAGCGGAGCGGCACCTTCCGATCCTCGTCGTAGAAGAACTTCCCATCGGCGAGACGCGCCCGCAGCACGCGCTCGTAGCCTTTCCGGCTCACCGCCGGATCGCGCACCTTCGTGTTCGAGATGGCCACGAAGGCGGGGAGCAGCTCGCCCTTCGCGTTCTGCACGGCAAAGTACTTCTGGTGCCCGCGCATCTCCGAGATCAAGACTTCGGGCGGGAGCTCCAGGAACTCCTTGTCGAACCAGCCGGTCACCGCGAACGGCTCTTCCACCAGCCCGGTCACCGTCTCCAGCAGCTCCGGGTCCGGCCGGGGGACGCCCGATGCCTCGCGGGCGCCGCGCGCCACCTCCTCCGCGATGCGCTGGCTCCGCTCGCCCCAGTCGGCCAGCACGTGCACCTTGCGCAGCGCCGGCAGGTAATCCCGGGCGCTGGGGATGGGAATCTCCTCCGGCGCGGCGAAACGGTGGCCCCGCGTCTTCGTGCCGCTGGTGACGTCGGCGAACTTCACCGGGACCGGCTTGCCGTCCAGGGTGGCGGCGATCCAGTGCACGGGCCGCGCGAACGCGTCGGACTCCAGCGAGTCCCAGCGCATCGACTTGCGGAAGGGGATGCCGCGGATGATCTGCTCGAGGATGGCTGGCAGCGCCTCGGCCGCGGTCTGCCCGCGCAGGTGCTGCTCGACCACCACCCGATCGCCCTCGATCTTCAGGGCATCGACCGGCACTCCGGCCTTGCGGGCGAACCCTTCCGCCGCCTTGCTCCACTTTCCCTCCTGCAGCGCCTGCTTCGCCGGCGGGCCGGACAGCTTGCGGCGGACGTCGGGCGCCCTCTCGGCGATGGCGGTGACCACCAGGGTCAGCCTCCGCGGCGTCGCGTAGGTGGAGACGTTGGCCCGCTGTCCCTCGCCTTCGCCGTTGAGGCGCGCGTCGTCGAGCGCCTTGTCGATCTGCGCGGCCATCCACTCGACCGCCGGGCGCTGGAAGCTGGCGGGCAGCTCTTCGGTGCCGATTTCGAAGACCAGATCCATCTCAGGCCACCTTCAGGAGCTCGCCATACCGGGAGAGCTCCTTCTCGGCCAGCGCCCGGTCCTTGAGGGCGGGGAATTTCATCTCCGCGCGGGTGGCGAGGTACAGCCGGGCGCAATCGTGCGCGAGCTTGCGGACGCGCAAGATGTAGCCCTGCCGCTCGGTCACACTGATGGCGCCGCGAGCGTCGAGCAGGTTGAAGACGTGGGAGCATTTCAGGCAGTAGTCGTAGGCGGGGAGGGGAAGCTTCTTCTCCACCAGGGCGCGGCACTCCTTCTCGTACTCGTCGAAGAGGCGCAGGAGCCGCTGCGGGTCGCTGGCGTGGAAGCTGTACTCGCTCTGCTCGCGCTCGTTCTGCCAGAACACGTCGCGGTAGGTGAGCCGGGTTCCGTCGGGATACGTGCACCAGACCAGGTCGTAGATGTTGTCGACGCCCTGCAGGTACATGGCGATGCGCTCGAGGCCGTAGGTCAATTCGGCGGAGACCGGACGGCACTCGAATCCGCCCGCCTGCTGGAAGTACGTGAACTGCGTCACCTCCATGCCGTCGCACCAGACCTCCCAACCCAGGCCCCAGGCGCCCAGGGTGGGCGATTCCCAGTCGTCCTCGACGAAGCGCAGGTCGTGGTCCTGGGAGGTGATCCCGATCGCCTTGAGCGAGCCCAGGTAGAGGTCTTGCACGTCCTTGGGGCTGGGCTTGAGGATCACCTGGTACTGGTGGTGCTGGTGCAGGCGGTTCGGGTTCTCGCCGAACCGGCCGTCGGCCGGCCGCCGGGAAGGCTCGACGTACGCCACGTTCCAGGGCTCCGGCCCCAGCACCCGCAGGAAGGTGGCGGGGTTCATGGTGCCGGCTCCCACCTCCAGGTCGTACCCCTGCATGAGGGCGCAGCCGCGTTCGGCCCAGTAGGTCTGGAGCGCGAGGAGGAGGCCCTGGAAGTCCTTGGGGGCGCTCGCGTTCGGCATCGGGCGCCGGAACGTAGACGCAGCGCGGCGATTGCGCAAGCGCGTCTGTGCGCCGATGTCGCAGCCTTCCGCAGAGCGAGAACTGGATGGCCACCACGCTCCGGGTATGTACTGGTTGGAACTTCGGACCGGGGGGGCCCGAATGCGAACCGTTCCTCCTGCAATCCCGAAGGCGGCGCTCCTGCGCCTTCGTTTTCCGTCGCTCGATCAGCTGCGGGCGCACCTGCACGTCGAGGACAACGCCACGTTGCTCTTCTTGCGCGACCCGTCCCTGGACCTTCCGGGCGGCTCTCCCGCGTTGCTGGAGATCGTCTTCGACAGCATCGCGGAAACGCGCATGGTGAGGACGATGGCCCTGGCGCGCGTCGAAGGTCTCGGGCTCTGGCTGGCCATGCCCAACGCGCGCTTTGCCCGCGACGTCAAAGAGCTCGGGTTGATTCCACGGAAGGGCCGGCGCATCGGCACGGACCGCTCCCTCAAGCTGAAGCGCGAGGACGGCTCCGAGTACATGGTGCTGATGCTCGACATGAGCCTCGCCGGCGTCCGCATCGGCGGGGGCCTGCCGCTGCTCGGTCCCGGTGAGCTGGTGACCTTGCGCCTCGCATCGCCCGAGGCTGGGGAGCCCGCCCAGCTGGGCCGCGGGCGGATCGCCTGGCTGCAAGCGGGCGAGGCAGGAATCGCGCTGGAGCGGTCGGACGAGGCGAGCAGGGTCGGCGTGGCGAAGCTGTTCCAGGCCGCGGAGGCGCGCTGGCGCTCGGCGCGCGAAGTGCGGCACCCCGACGCCTGCTGCAGGGGCGGACCTTCGATGGATCCGCCGCTGCCGCGCGTGCGCGTCGACGGGAAGAAGGTCTCCACAGGGAAGTGAGATCCGCTTGATCGTCTGCCCGGGCGCGGCGTACGTTCCCGCCCGGAGGGACGGGATGGAGGTTTCCGCGGGACGACGGGGCGGATGGCCTCGGGCGCTGCGGTGGCTCGTCGCGGTCGCCCTCCTCTGCGGATTCGGCTGGTTCTTCGCCACCCGGCTCGACCCGGCGGCCCTCGTCCGGGCACTGCGCGGCGCGGACTACCGGCTGGTGCTCCTCGTCGCCCTCGGCCACATGGCGGTCCTGCATCCGCTGAAGGCCTGGCGTCTGGCGCTCATGCTCGCCCCGATGCAGCGGATCCCGGCCCGGACGCTGTACCAGTACAACATGGCGGGCTGCGCGGCGACGAACGTCCTTCCTGCGCGCTCCGGACAGGCGGTGCGGGTGATCCTGGTGCGCCGCCACGGCGTTCCGGTCGCGGGGGCCATCTCCGTCGTCGTCCTCGAGGAGATCCTCAACGCCTCGACGCTCGCGCTCATCGCCGTGCCGTTGCCGTTCCTGCTCCACCTGGCGACCCACACCACGGTGGTCCTCGCGTTGGTCGGGGTGGGCGCCTTCCTCGGGCTCGGCGTGGCCCTCTGGCTGGTCCGGACCGGGCGATCGCGCCCCGATGGATGGCGGCGCCGCCTGGCGGACGGTCTGGCGCTGCTCGCCGATCCGAAGGCCGCGCTGGTGGTGGGCCTGCAGACGGTCTTGCTGTGGGTCCTGGATCTGGCGCAGATCGCGCTTCTCATGTCGGCCGTCGGCATCCCACCGACTTTCGCCGGTTCGGCGCTGGTGCTCCTCTTCGTGAACCTGACGAACGCAATCCCGGTCACACCCGGCCAGCTGGGCCTGTTCGAAGCCGGCGCCGCCGCCGCTTGCGTCGCGGTGGGCGCGCCTCCGGAGCAGGGTCTCGCGCTGGGCGTGCTCTACCACATGATGCAGGTCATCCCCGAGACGGCCTGGGGCGCGGTGGTGCTGGCCCGCGCTTCGCTGGGCGGCCGCGAATTGCGCGCCCCGGGAGCGGCCCTGTGACCCTTCCACTCCCGGTGCTCGCTCCAGGTCCTCCCGGCGCGGCCTTGCCGGTGACCGAGCGGGTCAAGCTGACCGCCGGCCAGTGGTTGCGCTTCGGTCCCTTCCTCGCGCACCTGGTGGTCACCCGCCGCTGCAACCTCTCCTGTGGCTACTGCAACGAGTACGACGATCGCTCGCCGCCGGTCCCGTTCGAAGTCCTCGACCGGAGGTTGACGAGGCTGCGCGAGCTGCGCACCTGGATGGTGTGCCTCACCGGCGGAGAGCCCACCGTCCATCCCGAGCTCGTCCGCATCGTCGCGCGGATGCGGGAGCTCGGGTTCCGCCGCCGGCAGCTGATCACCAACGGCTACCTGCTGACTCCGGATCTGATCGAGCGCCTCAACCAGGCCGGGCTGACCGATCTGCAGATCAGCGTCGACGGCGTGCAGCGCAACGCGACGACCGTCAAGGTGCTGGAGAAGCTGCGCGGCAAGCTCATCGACCTTTCGCGGCACGCCCGTTTCCAGGTGGTGGTGAGCGGGGTGATCGGGAGCGCGCCGCCGCAGGAAGCGCTGGAGGTCGTCCGCTTCGCGCGCGCGAACGGGCTGACCCCCCGCATCATCCTCTTGCACGACGGGTCGGGCCGCCTGAACCTCTCCGCGGAGGAGCTCGCGGCGTACCGGGAGGTCAAGCGCATCATCGGCCGCACCGGGCGGGAGGCGTCCGACTACCGCGAGGAGCTGATCGAGCACGGCCGTGCGCCGTTCCGCTGCCGCGCGGGCTCGCGCTACCTCTACGTGGACGAGCACGGGAAGGTCGGCTGGTGCAGCCAGACGCGCGGCGTCTTCGAGCGCGACCTGGAGGCGTATTCGTTCGCCGATCTCGAGGAGCAGTTCCACACGGTGAAGTCGTGCAGCGAGGGCTGCACCGTGGGGTGCGTGCGGAGCGCGTCCGTCTACGACCGGTGGCGCCCCCAACAGGTGTGAGGCAGCGGGGGCCGCCCTACTTCTTCTTGTTCACCGGGGGAGCGAGGAAGGAGACGTTGTCTCCCGCCGGCGGCTCCGTCTTCTGCTGCTGCTGCTCGCCCCGCATGTGGTCGAGGATCGACTTGTGCGTGTCGAGCACGCCCTGCATCTGCTGCACGAACGCGGACCGCGCCCGCTTCAGCTCCTCGATCTCGCCTACCAGGGCCATCCTGCGCGCCTGCGCGTTGGCGATGATCTTTTCCGCCTGAAGCTCCGCCTGGGAGATGATGTTCTCCACTTCCTTGCGGGCGTTGACCTTCATCTCCTCGGCCACCTTCTGGGTGGTGGTGAGCGTCTGCTGGAGCAGCTGCTCGCGGTCCTTGAACTCGTTGATCCGCGCTTCCCGCCGGCGCAGCTCCTCGTCCTGCCGGTTGATCTTGCGGACCAGCTCTTCCAGCTGGGCGGCGACGAGGCTCAGCCAGTTGCGGACCTCCTGCTCGTCCAGGCCCCCCAGCGTGACCTTGCGAAAGGTCTTCTGCTGCAAGTCGAGAGGGGTCAGCTTCATGAGTCGGAGGATACCGCCGCGGTCAAGGTTCCGGACTTCTCTTCCTCGCGCTCGGACACCGCGGCGAGCACGCCGCCCCGTCCGTCGGCCTTCACCCGGTACATGGTCTCGTCCGCGCGGCGGATGAGGTTCTCCGGATCGCGCGCGTCGTCCGGGAACGCGGCAACGCCCATGCTGGCGGTCAGCTTCACCGGGCCGTAGCGCCTCTCGGAGAGGAAGGGCTGGCGCGCGATCTCGTTGCCGATGCGGCGCGCGGCGGCCACCGCCTGGTCCTTGCTGGTCTCGGGCATGAGGATGACGAACTCGTCTCCGCCGTAGCGCACCGGCACGTCGGTGGAGCGGAGCGCCTTCAGGAGCAGCTTGCCGATCTCGTGCAGCACCTGCGATCCCGCCTGGTGCCCGTGCGAATCGTTGACCCGCTTGAAGTGGTCCAGGTCGAAGAAGATCACCGAGACCGGGTGCCCGAATCGGGTGGCGCGCACCACCTCCATCTCCAGCGTCCGCTTCAGGTGGCGGGAGTTGAAGAGCCCCGTGTGGTCGTCCAGCACGGTGAGCTCCTGCACCTTGTGGAAGTTGCGCGCGTTCTCGATGGCGATGGCGCTGAACTCGGCCACCGTGCTGAGGATCTTCAAGTCCTCCTCGTGGAAGGCGCCCTCTCCGGGGCCGTTGACCAGCTCGATCACGCCCATCGTCCGGCCCTTGAAGGCGAGGGGGACGCAGAGGATCGACTTGGTCTGGAACTGGGAGACGGTGTCGAAGCGGCTGGCGAAGCGCGGGTCGGCCTTGACGTCCGGGACCAGCACGGGCTGGTTGTTCTGGGCCACCCAGCCGGCGATCCCTTCGCCGGGCTGCAGGCGCATGCCCAGGAGCCGGTCGGAGCCGGCGCCCACCGCCGTCTGGAAGTACAGCTCGCCCGTGCCCTGGTCCTTGAGGAGCAGCGACCAGTTGCTGGGCTTGAGCAGCTCGCTGACCTTCGCGAGGATGACGTGCATCACCTCGCCGATGTCCAGAGACGAGGTCAGGGCTTTCCCGATCTCGTTGAGGACCGCGAGCTCGTCGACGGTGCGCTGCAGCTCCCGGAGGAGATCCTTCCCCCGCATCCTCGAAGTGTACGTCCGGTTGTCGCGACGCGCCAAATCCGGTAGAGGCGGCGCGATGATGAAATTGTTGCTGTGCTCCGCGTCACCGCGCCGGCGCGATCTTCTCGAGCGGCTGGGTGTGCGCTTTTCTCTGGCGCCTGCGCACATCGACGAACGGCGGACGGACGGCGAGCCGGCGATGGCGTACGCGCTGCGGATGGCCCAACAGAAAGCTTCGGCGGGCGCACGCCCGGGAGTGGTGGCGCTGGCGGCCGATACCATCGTGGCCGTGGGCGACGAGGTGCTGGGGAAGCCGCGCGACAAGTCCGATGCGGAGCGGATGCTGCGCAAGCTCTCCGGGATCGAGCACAAGGTGATCACCGCGGTGTGCGTGCCGCCGCAGATTCGCGCCGTCGAGACCGCGGTGAAATTCGCGGCCCTGTCCGAGGCGCAGGTGCGCTGGCTTGCCGCTTCCGGCGACGGCGACGACAAGGCGGGAGCGTATGCGGTGCAGGGGCTCGCGGGCGCGTTCGTCGAGCGGATCGACGGCAGCTTCACCAACGTGGTGGGGCTGCCGCTGGCGGAGACGCTTCAGATGCTGGCCAAGGCCGGCGTGGAGCTCCCGTGGACGTAGCCGCAGGCCTGGCCCACGTCCGCGGGCGGATCGCCGCTGCCTGCGCGCGGACGGGACGCGACCCCGGGTCGGTGAAGCTGGTCGCGGTGGGGAAGACCAAGCCCATCGAGATGCTGCGCGAAGCGCAGGCTTCTGGTCAGACGATCTTCGGCGAGAACTACGCGCAGGAGCTGCGCGAGAAGGCGGACGCGCTGCCGGGAGCGGAATGGCATTTCATCGGCGCCCTGCAGACGAACAAGGCGAAGCTGGTGGTCGGACGCGTGGCCCTCGTCCATACCTGCGACCGGATCGCGCTGGCGCAGGAGCTGTCCAAGCGGGCGAAGTCCGCCGGGGTGACGCAGCGGGTGCTGCTGGAGGTGAACGTCGGGCGCGAGCCGCAGAAAGCCGGGGTGCTCCCCGAGGACGCGCCCGCCCTGCTCGAGCAGGTCCGCGCGCTGCCGGCGCTCGCCTGCGAAGGACTGATGTGCATTCCGCCCGCGGAGGAAGATCCGCGGCGGCACTTCCGCTCGCTCCGCCAGCTCGGGGAGCGCCTCGGCCTGCCGGAGCTTTCGATGGGCATGACCGCCGACTACGAAGCGGCCATCGAGGAAGGCGCCACCCTGGTCCGGGTGGGCACCGCGATCTTCGGAGAGCGCAACCCATGATCCTCGCCCTCTTGCTGGCCGCGGCGCCGCCGGTGGTCGGTGTCCTCGAGTTCCGCGACAAGGTCCCCGAAGGCCAGCGCATCGACGCGGCGTACCTGTCCGACCAGGTGCGCTCGGCCGTGAAGGAGACCCTGCCGCAGGCGCGCGTGATCACGCGCGAGAACATGCTGATCCTGCTGCAAGCGCAGGGAAAGAAGCTGGAGGAGTGCGAGGGCGAGTGCGAGGTGGAGACCGGCCGCCGCATCGGCGCGGATCTGGTGGTGAGCGGCGAGCTGCTGCGCTTCGGCTCGCAGTACAAGCTGAACATGAAGCTGCACGACACCCGCTCGGGAGAGCTGCTCTCGGGGAGCGTCGCCGCCGGGGCCACCGCCGACGAGCTGGACCGCGATCTGCGGCCGGCGGTGCGCAAGCTGCTCGCGCCGCTCTTGCAGGACGAGATCTCGGACCGGCGCCAGACGGCAGGGGAGACCGCGCCGCGGGAGAGGCACTTGCTCCCCAACGTGTCGGCCGCGGTCTGGTTGACGGCGGGATACGACTGGACGTCGAACACGGTGGCGCTGACGGACCGGCCGAAGTCTGCCTTCGGGTTGGATCTCGGCGGGCATCTCTTCTACCGGATCGCGGGTCCGGTCTACATCGGCGGGCTGATCGACTACAGCTTGTCCGGCCCGAACGCGCTGCTGGCGGCGGGCGGCGCGCGCCTGGTGACCGGCGACGTCGCGCTGTCTGCCGGGCTCGGATACACCAGCCTCACCTCCGGGGGCGTGGGCGCGCTCGTTGCCGTCGAGCTCGGCGTGGCCAGCGGATTCGCGCTGCGTCTCCAGGGCTCGTGGCGGCGCGCGAGCGAGACCATCGGCGGGCTGACGCCGGAGGTGGTGACCACCACCGTCTGGTCCCTGATGGGCGGCCTGTCACTCCAGCTCTGAGGCGCTTGCCACAGGGCGGCGCCGCCGATATGAAGCCGCGCCATGGCGCCCTTGGTAGACGAGAAGCTGAAGGCCGCGATCCGCTCCTTCAACGAGCGCGGCCAGCTGGGGGCCGACCCGGTCGCCGCGCGATATGCGGAGCGCCGCGCCGGATACTCGCTGTTCGCGCGCATGCTCTCCGACGCGGACATCGAGGCGCTGCGGCCGTACATCTTCTGCTACGCCGAGCTGCCGCCGCGGAAGAAGCTGACGGTGCGCAACTTCATCGCCGGCGAATGGAAGGCCCCCGCCTCGGGGGAGCACGCCACCCTGACGTGTCCCGCCGACAAGCGGGTGCAGCTCTTC
>Ga0070708_100000533_pt1 | contig 28660 bp, 29 predicted proteins | sample KBSK5503metaG_FD_65469 | JGI IMG/M metagenome (GOLD analysis project Ga0070708, IMG submission 65469) | Corn, switchgrass and miscanthus rhizosphere microbial communities from Kellogg Biological Station, Michigan, USA - KBS K5-50-3 metaG | ecosystem: Host-associated > Plants > Roots >... | reverse complement strand
CGGCCGCGATCTGGTCGCGCGCGCGACGGTGATCCACCGAGGGAAGACGCTCGCGACGGCCAGCGCGGAAGTGCTGAACGCCGACGGGAAGCAAGTGGCGACGGCAGTAGGCTCGGCGATGATCTTCGCCGACCGCACGCCGACACTCGGCCGCTTGGTCGAGCCGGCCGACGAACCGGCCGTCGAAGCCGACTGACGCCTAGCCGGGCATCAATCCCAACTTGGCCGCGCGACCTACATGCTCGCGCAGCGCTCTTCGATCGCAGCGTCGATCTTCTTCTTGACGTCCGGCATCTCGGATGCGAGGGCCCGCAAGTTCGGGCCGAAGATCACGACTAGCTTCATCGGTGTCGTTGCGACGACCGATGCGATGCGACGCTCGGTTCGTAGGAGCGCGATCTCGCCGAAGAAGTCGCCGGGCCCCAACTGAGCGATCACCTTTCCGTCGTGGATGACGTCGCACTTCCCGTCCTCTATCGCGAAGAATTCGTGCGCGAACCGGCCTTCTTCCACGAGCTGTTCGCCCTCTTCAACATCCACTTCGTCCGCCAGATGAGCTGCTGCCTTGAGCTGCTTCTTAGAGAGCGCGGCGAAAAGCGGGATCCGTTTAAGCCCGGCTGCATCCATCGGCTCGTCCTCCTTGTGTATGTTCGCACATCGGGCTACCGGCGCCGCGCGCGCGCGTCCGCGAGGCGTGCCGACGTCACCCGATCACCGACGGCGAAGCTCCGCGTATCGCCGGTCACGGCGGCCACGAACTCCTCCCCGTTGAGGGCGTACACGACGGCGTCTTCCGACACCTTTGCCGTCGCCATCCGCGGGATACTCCGCAGAAGGGCGATCTCGCCGAAATGCTCACCGGGACCCAAAACCACCCTGTGGCGGCCATCGATCGATATGCGCACCTTCCCCGATTCGATGACGTAGAACCGATCACCGGCGTCACCTTGCCGGATGATGGTCGTTCCTTTCGGCGCTTCCACCCGTACCACGTGCTGCGCGAGCCGGTCGAGCGTGATCGCCGGCAGCGACGCGAAGAGCTGCGTCGCTCGCAGGATAGAGAGCTCGTGCTCGGGCACCTCCGCGCGGCTATCGATGTCGTTCAGCCGGGCGAACAGGAGCACCGTGACGCCCGGCAAGAACACACCGACCGCGATCAGCGCACCCTTGACCCCCAGCCAAGCGATGAGCGCTGGAGTGACGATCGACCCGGCCGCCACTCCGATGAAGACGACTGTTTCGAGCGTCCCGAACACGCGGCCGTGCAATCGTGTCGGCGTGATGCGCTGCAACAGCGTAAGAGCGGCAACGTCGAGCACGCCGTTCCCCAAACCGGGGATCGCCAAAAAGATGAGAGCCGCGATCGGATGAGGCACGAGTGCAACGAACGCTAAGGGGGCGGCCCACAGGATGAGACCGAAGCCCGCCGGGGCTGCGAGTCTGCGCCGGGCGACGAGCGCGAACGCCGCGAACGCCCCGACGAGGTTGCCGACCCCGAACGCGGAGTTCAGATATCCGACTCCGGGATCTCCCATGTGAAGAAGCCGTATCGCTGCAACGACGATGAGGACGTTCAGCGCGCCACGCGTGATCGTCTGCCCAAAGAAAAGAGCGAACAGCAAACGCAGGTCGCGTTCCCGCGCTACCTCCTTCACACCCTGGAGGCTTTCCCGCGCAAGCACGCGCACCCCGGGCGAGGTGACCGGCTCCAGCCTCGTGTATACGCGGAGGGAAGAGAGAGCGATCCCTCCCGCGAGCGAGAGCTGCGCGGTGACGAGGAACACGACGCCGGGGCTGGTCTTGGCCAGCAAGATGCCGGCGAGCGCAGGACCAACGAAGACGCTCACACCTTCGACCATGCTTCCGGCCACGTTGGTCGCGGCGAGCTCGTGCGGTGTGCGCGCGAGGGCAGCTCGAAGCGACCATTCGCACGGACGTGAGATCGATGAGACGACCGTGACGACCCCTGCGAGAGCGAACACCGCCGCGGGAAGCTTTCCGAGCGCGGCCGCCGCCGATGCGGCAAGCGCAAGAGAACGGCTGAGGTACGCCAGCAACAAAACGCGCTCTCGCGGGTAACGGTCGGCCAAAGCACCGACGAACGGGCCCGAGAATGCGGCCGGCAGCATCCGGATGAAGCCGACGATGCCGACCCACGCCGCACCGCCGTACCGGTAGGCGTAAACGCCGACCGCGACCGTGTAGGCCCACTCGCCGGCGACGAACGATGCAGAAGCGAGCTGAAGGTTGCGCAGGTCCGGATTCCGGAATACTTCCGCCACCGCGCGCGCGGCCAGCACGAGCGGGCCGGCCGATGCTCTCGGCGCGCCTGAATCCATTCCCGCGATCTCGGCGGCCGTGACTCATCCCCCCCAGAGGCCGAACTAGGACAACGATAAGGCGAGCGAGGGCAGAGGGGAAGCGGACCTTCTTCTAGCCCACGCCGCCGGGTGCAGGCCTCACCAGACCCGGGCATGGGACCCACCTTGTGTGGGTCCCGGCCTCGTACGATGCTGCCTGGCGGTGGGCGGGCTGACGGGGGCTGTCTGGACGCGCGCGCGCGCAGAGATGCGCGCGAGTTGGCGCGCGCTGCTGACCACCGCGATCTTGTGTGGCCTGTTCGGCGGAGCCATCCTCGCCATGTTCGCCGGCGCGCGCAGAACCGAAGCCGCCTACCCAGATTTCCTCGACCGCCAGCACGCGATGGACGTCATCCTGCTGGATCAGGCGTTGTTCGCGCCCCTTTTCTGGAAACCCGATTTCGAGCGGCTGAAACATCTGCCGTACGTCGAAGCCTGGGCTCCGGTTGTCGCGGGCGGATTCCCCAGCGACGGATTCATCTCGGGCACGGACGACCGTTACTACAACGTCGTCGACCGACCGGTTCTCGTGAAAGGCAGACTCCCACGTCCCGATAGCACAGACGAGATCGCTGTCCCTCACTTCGCCGACGGCCGGTTCGGGACCTTCCACGTCGGCGACCGCCAAACCATCGATCTCGGCCGTCGCTCGGTGACCTTCACGGTCGTAGGTGAGACGGTCGTGCCCGGGGAGCTTCCTCCGCAGCCTGAGTTCGGTTGGACCATCGCCTTATCGCCTGCATTCATCAAGCGGTACCAAGGCGATCTCAACTTCGCGCTTCCCGCTCTCGCCTTGCGCTTCAAACACCGAAGCGACATCGCGCTCTTCGAGCGTGATGTGCGCGCGATGACCGGCGGGAAGATCGTCGCGCCGATCGAGCAGGAGTCTCACACGCGCGCGGTACAAGGCTCGGCGGACTTGCAGGCGTCGGCCTTACGGCTGCTCGGCCTCTTCATCGCCATCACCGCCGTGCTTATCATCGGCCAGGCGCTGATGCGGGAAACGATGCTGGCGTCTGATGACCTTCCGATCCTGCGAGCGCTTGGGCTCACACGAGGACAACTCTTCCGGCTGGGTCTCGTTCGCGTCTCGCCGATAGCAGTTGGAGCCGCAGTTCTTTCGACCACGACCGCATGGCTCGCGTCACCGATCTTCCCGCGTGGCTCGGTCCGGATCGCCGACGCGCCGGCGGGACTTCGATTCGACGTATTCGTTCTTGGCATCGGCGCGCTAGCCGCTGCGGCACTCACGATGCTGCTCGCCGTCTGGCCGGCATGGCGCGCGTCGCGTTCTATCGACGTCGTAGACAAGGCACCCGCGCGCCCGTCCGCTATCGCATCGTTTCTTTCGCGCACGGGAGCGCCCGCGCCCGCGGTGGCGGGTGCGCGCCTTGCGCTCGAGCGCGGCGGCGGCCGAACCGCGGTCCCGATCGTGTCATCGTTGATCGTCGTCAGCCTTGGGGTCGCGTCTTTTGTCGCAGCTGGAACATTTGCGAGCAGCCTGCAGACGATGATCGATCATCCCGCGGTGTACGGGAAGACGTGGAACGGCGTCATCAACATCGGCTTCAGCCAAGCGCACACGCCCGAACAGATCGTCGCCGCGATCGGCGAGGAGCCGAATGTCGAAGCGCTCGCGTTCGCCGACTCCGGAGCCCCAGTGCGTCTGTTCGCCGGCGAGCAAGGTCACGGCCCGGCGCGCGGGATAGGCGTTGCCGGCTTCTATGTGCACAACGTCAAAGGCTCGTTGTTCCCGCCCATCGTGGAGGGACGGGCGCCGCGCACTCCCGACGAGATCGTGCTGGGCGCCCGCATGATTCGAGCACTGGGCTTGCGGTTCGACCCCGCGCATCCTCCGACGGTCCGGTTGCAGTTAGAAGGCGCAGGAAAGGCGACCGTAACCCTTCGGGTGGTAGGGCGCGCAGTCATACCTCCCCTGGGGAACTTCGGTCAGTTCGGCTATGGGCTCTCGTGGTCGGACCGACGCACGGTCGCGCCTCTTGTCGCCGCCTTCGGCGGCGTGCCGGCCGTGAGCGATCTCATCGTTCGGTGGCGCCCCGGGGCCGACCGCAAAGCCGTCGTCGCGCGCGTCCACGCGCGCTTCCCTGAGGTGATCTTGGGGACAGATCTCGCCTCGGGCAAGCTTGCCGACGTGGTGAACTTCGGCGGCGTGCAGAGCGCGCCGACGGTGGTCGGCGGTGTGCTGGCCGCGTTGGGTCTGGCCGGGCTCGCGCACGTACTGGTGACGGCCGTCAGGCGCCGGCGGCGGGACATCGCGATCCTGAAGACGATCGGCTTCGTGCGCGGGCAAGCGCGCCGGACCGTCGCGTGGCAAGCGACGATCACGGCGTTCATCGCCGGGATCATAGGGATCCCGGTCGGCATCGCTGTCGGTCGCTGGCTCTGGAGCTTGGTTGCGAGCGGGCTCGGAGTCCTTCCTGTTCCGCGCACGCCGGTTTTGATCTTCGTGCTGTTGCCCCCGGCGCTGATCGTGCTTGCGAATATGATCGCCGTTCTTCCCGGGCGCTCAGCCGCGCGCACGCGCCCGGCTATGGTCCTACGAACGGAGTAGCGCGCGCCCGAAAAGCCCCTAGCGCGGATCCGCGCGATAAGCCGCGCCGCGGTGGCGGATCGCAACGACCCGAACCAGCTTCCCGCTTTCACGGACTGGCGAGGTGAATCCTCTCCGCCATGTTTAGGGTTCAGGACTGGGCGGAGGCTGCTCGACATCCGGAGGCGGGGTTTCCTCCACCCGCGCGGCAGCCTTATTGCGGCCCAGCACGAACCAGATCCCGGGCCCAAGGACCACCGTCGCCAGGATCGCGAAGAGGATCCAGAACACCACGCCTCCCTTGTGATGCACTGCAGACTCCGAGGGGACATTCAGCGATGAGGTTGGCGACGTCGAAGGCGCGGGCGCAGCGATCACCGATGAGGTTGCCGACGGTGACACCGTCACGCTCGCGCTTGCGCTGAGAGACGGCGACGCGCTGGCGGAGGGTGAAGGGGAAGCAGAGGCCGACGGGGTCGGCTTCGGCGTTGAGGTTTTCGTCGGCGTAGGTGAAGGCTTCGGTCCAGCCATCACCGTGAACGTCCCGAGGACCGAGTGCGGAATCCCTCTGTCGGTGAAGGTCGCCTTGACGGTGTGAGAGCCAGGTTGATTGTGACCGCTCGGCGGATGCAAGCCAGACTTCGTGGCGATGCACAGCGTGTTACTTCGCTTTACGAACGCAGCACTGCCGAGCAAGACGCCGTCCCACGTTAGGGATGCCGGAGTCGGCTGACATCTGCCCTTCGAAACGGAGTACGTCACCTGCGCGCTGAACGACTGCGTCGCGGATCCTTTGTTCGGCGTAAGCGTTAAGGAGAGCGCTGCAAATGCAGGCAGCGTTCCGGCCAACACCGCGCACGCAAACGCCAAAATCGCTGTGAGCGCGCGCCGTTCCCGTCGGTAGCTCGTGGTGCCTCCGATCTGGCCCCACGCCAAATCATAGAGACGCCTTAGCCAATAGCAACGAGCTCAGCTCAGCACGCCTGTCGACTGTCCCACCTCGATCAGGTGCCCGTCAGGATCCCGGATGTACGCGCGGATCTCGCGGCCGTGGTCCTTCGGTTCGGTCAGAAACTCGGCGCCCTTTGCGCTCCATTCCTTGTACGCCTTCGCGATGTCGGCAACGCGCACGTTCATGAACGCACTCGTGCGGTTCGGGTCGGCCGGTGTCGTCAGTGTGACGGTTGGCTTGTCGTCGGTCGGTCCACCGCCGATGTTCATGATCAACCACGAGTTCGCGACCTTCATGATGACGGGATCACGCTCGATCAGAACCGTACCGTCGAACAGCTTCTTGTAGAACTCGCGCGAACGATCCTGGTCCGACACGACCAAGAAATGCGTGAGCACGAATCCTTCTTCAGGTGCGGGAAAATCGCTACGGTCCATGGCGGCGCTCCCCTTTCCTCGAAAACCGAGTCACTCATGAGGTTCGTTCATAGCAGAACGCGACGCAAGAGCCCCGTTTCCCCTGTGCCTATTGACTAACCCCTTCGCGGCGCGTAGACCGGACACAGACGCCCAGCGCGCCGGAGGGGAACAGAGCCGATGACAAGAGTCACGGCAACGAGGTACAGGACCAAGACAGAGACGGCCGAGGTCGCACAGCAAGCCCAACGTCTTTACGCGCTGGCCGACACGCTCGTCGCGCGCGCCGAACGTCTCCGCGAATCTGCAGAAGCGCTCATCGCCTCGGCCCACGTCGACGTTCATCTGCGTAGCGCAGACGTTGGTACGCAACGGACGCTCGACCTGGGACCTCACTAGAAGAAGCGCTCAGATCATCGTTGCGAATCGACGTGTGCGCAGGGCGCCGAAAACGCATCCCTACGCACACACGGATTCCGATGGCCGACGTCGCTGCCTCCAAAGCGCCCGCTGATCGTGCCGATGCCGTAACAAAAGAAACGGGCCGCGGAAGGCGGCCCGTTTCTTCCCTCGGAGGGGGTCTAGAGCGGAACGCCTCGAGGCGTGCGCTTCCGCCGGCGGCTCAATACGACGAGCACTCCACCCGTTGCGATGAACGCGACGCCCCAAAGAACCAGGTTGTCGAACGGCCCCGAACCTGTGCGGCCCAACGTCACACCGAGAACCTTGGTTGTCTTCTTCTTCGGCGTCACTGCGGCGACCGTGGTCGAGGCCGAGGGCGAGACGCTTCCGGTCGGTGAGACCGAAACCGTCGGAGACACGGAGACGGTCGGCGAAACGGTGACCGTTGGTGAGACCGATACCGACGGCGACGGAGAGGGTGCCGCCGCGGGACAGTTCACCCAGAACACTTTGTGCTTCACATCGGCGCCTTGCGCACCCGGTGCGTGGATCGTCAGCTTCACGTGCCACCCCTGAATGGGATGCGGCGCCACGCCCGAGTTCTTGAGGAAGGTCGTCAGGTCGACGACGACCTCAGCATTCGGCTTGACAAGAGGATCAAGCCCAACGCTGCCACCCGTCGATCCATCTTTCGTCGGTGGGTGCAGCGCGAACGTGTAGGTCGCCGTCGTGGCGCGCGGGAAGAAGAAGAACTGCAGATGGAAGATGCAGCTCTCATGCGGATCGTTGTCCGGGATCCCGTTGAACGTCTCGTCATCGATCTTGACCGTGCCCTTGTTGCCGGGCGGAGTGTTATTGGGATTGGCTTCTTTCGCCGCGTCGGCAGGCCCAAACCCGACGACGAGACTCGACATCGCGACGACGAGAGTGGATAAAACGAGCAGCGAGCGGATGCGGCGTTTTGCCGCCGATACATCGGATGCCATCGTCGACACCACTCCCTCCCTAGGGCCTCTCCCGGCTCCCCCTAGCTCCGGAAGATCTTGGACTGTGATTTTTCCGTCTTTGGGGGGTGGCCAAACATGGATGAAGGGCCCTTTTCGGGCCCCTCACCTCGGGTTACGGCCTCTCAACCCAGCTTTTACCTACCGGGGCTCGCACCCTGATCCTCGTCGTGGCGCGCGCGGTGCCAGTCGTCGAACCGATCCTCGATGTGACCGCGCCCGCTCGGTCCGTGCATCCACGGGCCGCGGCGCCACCGGCTCCAGAAGCCGATACGCAAGACCACGAAAAGCAAGAACAACGACAGCGGGAATAAGAAGAACGGGAAGCCCGTCTCGCGTACCACCTGAACGGTCGGTCCGCTGTGCGCGAGCCCATGGCTGTAACCCGCGTTATACGCGAGCAGCCCGATCACCACACCGGCGATCGCCAACGCGATCGCAGTGAACCACATGCCAGAGCGTCTCATCGCGTCTCCTTATGACTCCGCCAAGATCCCGTAGATCTTCTTGCGCGCCTCGTCCAAGATCGCTTTCGCGCGCGCGACCTGATCGGCCGATCCGGCGCCCGAAACCTGCCGCGCCGCCGCTCCGAGCTGAAACGCTGCATTCCGCAGCGCGTGCACCGGGTCGTCCTCCGCGCCGCCGTCTTCCCACGGCGCCCCGCCCTCTTCCGATCGAGCCGCCAGCTCTTCCTTGCCTGCATCGGTTATCTCGAACACGCGCCGGCCGTCGCGTCCCTCGCTCTTGACCAGCCCGGCGTCCTCGAGCATCTGCAGCGTCGGGTAAACCGACCCGGGGCTCGGACGCCAGCGCCCGCCGCTTCGCTCTTCGAGCGCGCGGATCACGTCGTAGCCGTGCATCGGCTGCTCGCTTAGAACCGAAAGCACGCCGGTCCGGACGTCGCCACGCCGCGCGCGCGGCCCACCGCCCCAGGGCGGTCCGAAGCCACCGCGCATCATCATGCGGCGAACGTGCGGTGGCGGCCCCCACTCTCGGAACCCGTGGTCGTCATGTCTCTTACGGCCCATCTGTATCCTCCTATCGTGACCGTATTGTGTACGCTCACGATATATCGTTATCTACGACCCGTCAAGAGCTTCGTCGGGAAACGATCCTGCTCGCTCTCCTCATCGACTTGGCCGTGCAACTGGGCAGGAACCGTTCGAGTTGAGGTTGTACCGAATTGGCCCCGTATACGACGCCAGATCGGTACAACCTCGTCGTGGCGCTAAAGGCACGACGGCAAGGAGCCCGAACTCGCTGCGTCGAACCATGCTCCATGCCCGACGTTTCCCGCAGGAACTTCCTCAAGCTCGGCGGAGCCGCCGCAGCCGGAGCTGCCCTGGCCCCTCACCTCGCGATCGCGCGCGCAACCGCAACCGGCGAGACGACGCTCGCGCAGACGATCGTGCGCGGAGCGGCGCTGGGGCATGGGACCCGCGCCACCTACTACCGGCTCGCAGCAGGAGCTGGTGAGCCCCACCTGCTTCGTCAGGACCTCGCCAAGCGCGATGCGAACCCTCAGCGGACCTCCTTGGTTCACTTCGCGCACTTCACCGACATCCACCTGATCGACGCGCAGTCACCCGCGCGCGTCGAGTTTCTCGATCGATTCAGCGACGGCGCGTCGTGCTCGAGCGTTCCATTCCAAGCCGCGTACCGCCCGCACGAGACGATGACGGTACAGGTCCTCGAGGCGATGATCCGCAGGCTCAACTCGATCGGCGTCAGTCCTGTAACCGGCGCGCGCATCGCGTTCACCATGTGCACGGGCGACAACATCGACAACAAGCAGTTCAACGAAACGCGTTGGTTCATCGATGCGATGGACGGGAAGAGCATCACGCCGAACAGCGGAGCGCCATTGTACGAAGGCGTCATGTCGCACGACTGGGGCGACCAAGAGTACTGGCAGCCGGACCCGACATCGCCGGCCAGCGCCGACAAGTACAAGCGCGAGTACGGATACCCCGATTACCCAGGGCTGCTCGACCAATCGATCGTGCCGTTCAGCGCACGCGGCATCCGCACGCCGTGGTATCAGGTCTTCGGGAACCACGACGGGCTGATCCAGGGCAACGCGCCGAAGAACCCCGTTTTCGGTGCGATCGCAGTCGGGCCGCTCAAGGTCACCGCGTTGCCGGGCATCGACCCGTGCGATTCGTTCGACATCATCCAGAACCACCCGACGACGTTTCTCGCGGCCCCCGCGCACGTCGTTGCGCCCGACGCGAACCGGCGCTTCGTCTCGCACGCGAGCTACATCGCCGAGCACTTCCGCTCCCCGGCGTCACCCGGTCCGGTCGGACACGGTTTCACGCACGAGAACCTGGCGAACGACACCGGGTACTACGTGATCGATAACGTGGATCCGCGGTTCCGGATGATCGCCCTCGACACGCTCAACCCCGGCGGCGTGGACGCGGGCAGCATCGGCGACAAGCAGCTCGCGTGGCTGGAAGCGCGCCTTACCGAAGTAAGCAGCCGGCACCTCGACGCGAACGGCAGCTGGGTCACCACGCACAACGCCGACAGGCTCATGATCCTGTTCTCCCACCACGGGTTGCGCTCGCTGGACGCGCAGGCCGTCGGCCCGAGCCCAGACGTCGAAGACGACATCGACACGAGCGACCTGCCGCGCCATCTGGCCGACGACATCATCGCCGTCGTACAGCGTTTCCCAAACGTGATCGCGTGGGTGAACGGACACACCCACAACAACATCGTCCGGCCGCATCCGACTCCGGCCGGCGGCTTCTGGGACATCGCGACGGCGGCCCACGTCGACTGGAACACCCAGTCCCGCCTGATCGAGGTCATCGACAACGCCGACGGCACGCTGTCGATCATGTGCACGATGTTCGACCACGCCGCGCCGATCGTTCCGAGCGGCCGTTCGGGCGTCCTTCGCCTGGCCTCGATCGCGCGCGAGCTTGCCGCCAACGATCCTCAGAAAGGGTTCGGGTCGAGCGGCCCGGGCAAGCCCGAAGATCGAAACGTCGAGCTCGTGGTGAAAGCGCCGTTCCCGATCGCGCGCGCGCCGGTGCGCGCATCGATGCTGGCGGTTCCTCGGTCGGGCGCGGGGGTCGCAAGCGCGCTGGCTCTGGGGGGCGCGGCCGCGATCATCCGTCGGAGGCAGATGCTGCTCGAGCGTCGACTAGATCAGTAGCTCAGGCGGTGGGCATCGCTTCGCGCACGTCGAGCGAGCCGACGAGGTCGACCAAGGGCTGCTCGTCGGGCTTGCCGAGCAAATAGCCCTGGCCGAACGCGATCCCGATCTCCGCGCACGCGTCTCGCTCTTCCGGCCGCTCGATGCCTTCGGCTATCAGACGTGCGCCGATCTCTCCGGCGAACAGCGCGAGCGTTACTCCAAGCGTGCGCCTGACGGGATCAGTGTCGATGAAAGAGATCAGCGAACGGTCGAGCTTGATGAGGTCGGGCGAAAGGCGAACGATGTGCTGGAGCGAGGAAACGCCACTACCTGTGTCGTCGATAGCGATGCGGATGCCGAGTCGTTGCAGCTTCTTCAAGAGATTCTGAACGATCGGATAGTCCTTGAACTCTTCGTGCTCGGTGAGCTCGATCACGATGCGTTCGGGTTCCGGGTCGTCGAAGACAACGTTAAAGAACTGTCGAGCCATGAGCGTGTCGGGCCCGACGTTGATCGACACGTATCCCTCGGCCGGCTTCGCGGCGAGCGCAGCCCTGACCGCCATCAGCTCCAGCTCTACTCCCAGCCCGACGTCGTGCGCACGCCGGAACCATTCCCCCGGGGCGCCGTCCGAGCCGAAGCGCGCGAGCGCTTCGTGACCGGCGACACGACCACTCGACAGATCGATGATCGGCTGGAAGACGATGCGGAGCGACTCGGCGGCTTGCAGCACCGCGCGGATCTGCCGCCTGCGTTCTCTCAACGCTTCGTCACGCGCGGTGAGGCCTTCGGACCTGCGACGAGAGAGCGCTTCGAACCGGTGCACGCTCTGCGATCGCTGTCGCGCAAACAGGACTGCGATGAGGACGACGCCGAGCAGGCCTCCGATGGAAAGCCCGCGGTTGATGAGATCGGGCAACAGATCGGTGCGGAAGAGTTGCTCGGAGATCCGATCAACGGCATCGAGAGCGAGCAAGCTCAAGGGGATCAGGCCGAGCGAGAGCAGCAGGGTTCGCGGTCGGCGGAAAGCTCCGTTGCGTCGTCTTGGTTCCATGTTCTCCCATCTAGCATCGGTATCGCGTCGCGCGCCTCCGATGGGCAGAGAGAACCATTTCGCTTCCGGATTACGCCGATTCGCGCCTTCCGCTCGCCCACGGAAGGGTGATCGGCATCCGTTGCGCGCGCTGCATAGGGATGGAGGCGCGCGCCATGCGCAGGCGCAGGTTATGCCGCCAGATGACGTAGGTGAAACCTCCGATCGGGATCTGAAGGCCGTACGTCAAGGTGCGGAACAAGAACGTTGCAGCGGTGATCTGAGCTTTGAACGCCTCCGCCGACGACCCGAGCCGACCGCGGCCGGCCGCATAGAGTCCACCGATGAGGGCGAGCTCGACGACACCGACGCCTCCCGGCGTGATCGGCGCGGCGGACAGCAGGCGCGCGAACGCGAACACAGCCAAGACCTGGACCCCGGTCACTTGCGACGGCATAACGCCCACGAAGCGAAGGCACAGAAGAAGAACGGCGAACAACGCGATATGACTGACGATGGTCGACGCCGTGAGCGCGAGCCACCTCTTCTCGACCAATTTGATCGTGCTCTCGCGGAAGCGGACCGCCTTCTCGCCGCACGTCCTAACCGGAGGCTTCTTGAAGAGGCGGCAGACCAGCGACCACGCAGTGTCAACCGCTCGTCCGATCGCGTGCGCGAATTGCCTCTTCCACAGCACGAGCACAAAGAGCAGCGCGATGCCGATGAGGATGAAAAGACCGATCAGCGCGGGGATCACTTGCGCGGCGGTTGCCCGGCCGGTGATCCCCAGCAACGCCAGAGCGGCGATGGGAAGCCCGAGCTTCATGAAGCAGTTCCATATGCCCGACGTCGAGATCTCGAGGCTGACGGCGGAGCGACTGAAACCCCACGAACGAAACATCTTGATGACGACTCCGAGAGAGATGACGCCGCCGCCGGGGATGATGTTCGAGATCGTCGTGCCGGTTTGGTTGGTCAGCGCGGCTTGACCGAGCGTTAGGCCCGGCAGAGCGGCTTGCATCTGCCACCAAGACGCCACCATCGAGAACAGCATCGCTCCGAGGACGACGAACACTTGAAGAACCGTCAGCTTCGTCATCGTGCCGAGCACCGAAGAGTAGTTCGCGAACTTAGGGATGATGAGCGCGAAGATCGCGATCACGATCGCGATACTCACCGCGACCCGTCCGAACTTCAAGAGCCTCTTGCGGGAAGGATGTTCGACAACATTTTGAGTCATAAGTTCCTCATTCATGCGACGACGTGGCTAAAACGGGATCGCTCGGCGTCTCACTCGGCAGCCGCTTCGGCGCGCGCACGCCGAAATACAACATAAGGGCCCCGGCGATGAACGCAAGGAGCGCGGCAATGAGTAGTCCGATCGCGATCCACGTGAGAAAGTGAACGCGAACCCCGATCGACATGGCCGCATTCACGGACCGCGTCCCGTCGGGGTTCATGATGACGAGCGTCCAACTTCCTGCGCGGGGCTGCCACCTCAGCGTTTGCTCGCCGGGGCCGTGGGCAGCTTCAACCCAGAAGGTCTCACGCGTAGGCGCTCCCGGGGCGCTCGTCCCTTCCACGTGACGATAGGTCGCTCGGAACGGACGGATGGAAACGTCGGTCACTTCATCGTGCGTGCTCCGAGAGAGGTACGCGGCGACGTCGGTCGACCGCCCGATACCGACGAACGCCTCGCGCGCGCCTTCGTTCGCGACGCGCAACCGGAGCGTGAAGATCCCCCCGATCTGGAATGCTCCACGCTCCGGATTGACGCCCAGGTCGAGTCGCTCCGACGTGACGGCGTAACCGATGCTGGTGAAGGGATGTGGGCCGGACACAAAGTAGCCCTGCGCGTCACGGAACGCGCTTTGAGCGAAAAGTACGACACCACCAGCAGCGGCAAGCGCCAAGCCGAACAACAGCGACACTGCCCCCAGAACGATCAGTACGATCTTGCCCGCGCCGATCGGGGAGCCTGGCCGACGAGCCATGTTTTAGCCCCCAAACGCTCTAACGACCGCGGCGCGTCCGTGGGCGAGAGTTTCATCTTATGCGCGCGCCGACGCAGTTCCTAGGCGAGTTCGTTGCTGGTTCCAGCATGTCTGCTGGTCAGTGTTCTTAAATAAATAAGATGGGATATCAGACGGCTTCAGCGCGCATCGCGCGCACATACACCGCCGATGACTTCCCGAGGAGCGCGAGGCGACCACCAACCGCCGACCCCAGCTCGGTAAAGAACGCCTGCTGCTTCTTCAGCGCGGTCGACGAGCTTGCGACGGTCAGCACACCGTCGGGGCGATACGGGCCGGGGATCGGAACCGACACCCACGAGCTCACGTTCTTGTACATGAGATCCTCCGTGAGCTCGGTTATCCCCTCACGAGGTCCGCACACGACGCCGTGCTCCAACACCACATCCAAGTAGGAAGTGGACGATGCGCGCATCCGGATACCCGGAAGGATGCTCGACGGATGCGCGCACCACGATCCGACAACGATGACTTCGGTCGACGGCGCGAGGAACATCCGAACATTCACGCGCGCGACGTGGAAATGAGGGTAGAGCGCGCCGGCAAGGCTGCCGACGGCACGGTCGATGCTGGAGGATCCCTGGACGACTTCGATCGCGCGGTGTAGGAGCGCCTTGCTCTCGAGAGCGATAGGCATGCCGAACTCCTCTCGGAATTGCTGGCATCCCTGCGGCGACAAGCCCCACGCGGCACTCTCCCGATGCCGCCCAACCGTGACCGCTCCGCACAGAAGTTGTATCTCACGCTAAGCGGTCACGGCGGGCGCGTCTAGTGCCACTTTTGGCACCCCCATCGCCGCTGCTCAGGGGGCCTGTCTTTGCATCTGACGGTCCGTCAGGAAACAATGTCACATGCCTGAGCTCGTCCCTGCGGTCGACGGATTCTTCACAACCGATCCCGAGCCGGCCCTGCTCGGAACCCGGTGCACGACCTGCGGGACCTATCACTTCCCGGCCGAGACGTTCTTTTGCCGGAACCCCGCGTGCGACGGGACAACGCTCGAGCAGGTCACGCTCAGCCGCCGCGGCAAGGTCTGGAGCTGGACGATGAACCGCTACCCCGCTCCCCCGCCGTTCCCCAAGACCGAGCCGTTCGAACCGTACGGCGTCGCAGCGGTGGAGCTTGCGGAGGAGCGCATGATCGTTTTGGGGATGCTGGCTCGCGACGTAGATGCAAGTGCGTTGCACATCGGAGATGAGGTTGAGCTGTCTGTCGAACCACATCGAGACAACGAAACCTTGATCTGGACTTGGAAACCCGTCTCGTGAGCAAGGACGTCGCAGTTCTCGGCGCGGGCATGCACCCCTGGGGCAAGTGGGGGCGCAACTTCGTCGAGTACGGTGTCCACGCCGCGCGCGCGGCGCTGGCCGACGCCGGCGTCGACTGGCAAGACATCCAGTTCATCGCCGGCGGCGAGACTGTGCGCAACGGCTACGCCGGATACGTGGCCGGCTCGTCGATCGCGCAGGCGCTTGGATGGTCGGGCGCGCGCGTCGCAACCGCGTATGCCGCATGCGCATCGGGCGCATCCGCTATCGACATCGCGCGCGCGCGCATCCTGGCCGGATTGTGCGACGTCGCGCTCGTCGTTGGGGCAGACACCACGCCGAAGGGTTTCCTGGCGCCGAGCGGTGGCGAGCGAAAGCAAGATCCCGACTGGCTTCGTTTCTACTTGCTGGGGGCAACCAATCCAACGTACTTCGCGTTCTATGCGCGCCGGCGCATGGAGCTGTACGGCTCGACCGAGAAGGATTGGGCCGCGGTCAAGATCAAGAACGCGCGCCACGGGTTGAACAACCCGAACGCTCGCTACCGCAAAGAAGTGACTGAAGAAGAGATCTTGTCGAGCGCGATGGTCTCCGAGCCGCTACGGCTGCTCAACATCTGCACGACATCGGACGGCGGGGCTGCAGTGGTGCTGACCAGTCTCGAGTACGCGAGGCGAAAGGGCGTGAGCGACCCCGTCAAGGTTTCGGGCGTTAGTACCGTCACGCCGAAGTTCCCCAAGACCGTGATCGATCTCCCCGACATCGCAACCGACTCTGCAGCGGCGGCCGCGCCGCCCGAATCGACGTTCAGAGACTCCATCGCGGCCGCCGCCTACGAAGAAGCAGGCCTCGGGCCCGACGACCTCGACCTCGCGGAGGTCTACGACCTCTCTACGGCATTGGAGTTGGACTGGTACGAGAACATCGGCCTCTGCAAAGAAGGCGAGGCGGAGCGGCTGATCCGCGACGGCGACACCACCATCGGCGGGCGCATCCCCGTCAATCCTTCGGGCGGGCTCGCATGCTTCGGCGAGGCCGTCCCGGCGCAGGCGATCGCCCAGGTATGCGAAGTGACCTGGCAATTGCGCGGCGAGGCGCAGGGAAGACAAGTAGACGGAGCGAAGGTTGGACTTACCATCAACCAAGGGCTGTTCGGTCACGGTTCGTCCGTGATCCTGACAAGGTGAGGACACATGGCTGAGGCATACATCGTCGAAGCGGTCAGAACGGCGGTCGGGAAGCGCGGTGGAACCCTTTCCCAGGTCCATCCCGCCGATCTCGGCGCGCACATCTTGAAAGCCGTCGTCGAGCGGTCGGGCGTCGACCCGAACGCGGTCGACGATGTGATCTTCGGGTGCATCGACCAGATCGGCCCGCAGGCCGGCGACATCGCGCGCACCGCGTGGCTCGCGGCGGGTTTCCCCGAAGAGATCCCCGGCGTCACGATCGATCGGCAGTGCGGTTCGTCGCAGCAGGCAGTGCACTTCGCCGCCCAAGGCGTGATGAGCGGCACGCAAGACCTCGTCATCGCCGGCGGCGTACAGAACATGTCGATGATCCCGATCGGCACCGGCGGTCGCGCCGCCAAGGAGATGGGATTGCCTCACACGTTCCACGGTTCCCAAGGCTGGGTCAAACGCTACAACACCGAGCCGGTGACGCAGTTCCACGGCGCGGAGCTCATCGCCGAGAAGTGGGGCATCACACGCGAAGAGATGGAAGTGTTCGCGTTGGAGTCGCACCGGCGCGCGCGCGCCGCGCAGGCCGAGGGCCGCTTCGACCGCGAGATCGTTCCGTTCGGCGAGTTCAAGGTGGACGAAGGTCCGCGGGACACCTCCTTGGAAAAGATGGCGTCATTGCCGCTGTTGCAGGGCGCAAAGACGTTGACCGCCGCGGTGTCGTCGCCGACGAACGATGCAGCGTCGGCCTTGCTGATCGCGTCCGAGCAAGCGGTCAAGGAGCATGGTTTCACGCCTCGCGCGCGCATCCACCACATCAGCGTGCGCGGCGCCGACCCGATCTACATGCTGACCGGCCCGATCAACGCGACCGAGTACGCGCTGAAGAAGACGGGGATGTCGCTGGACGACATCGACCTGGTGGAGATCAACGAGGCATTCGCGCCGGTTGTGCTGGCGTGGCAGAAAGAGACCGGCGCGGACCTCAGCAAGGTGAACGTGAACGGCGGCGCGATCGCGCTTGGGCACCCGATCGGTGCCACCGGTGGCCGCCTCATGACGACCCTGCTGCACGAGCTCGAGCGCACCGGAAAGCGCTACGGTTTGCAGACCATGTGTGAAGGCGGCGGCCAGGCGAACGTCACGATCATCGAACGGCTGTGACCTCGTTCGAGATACAGGGCCGGACGGTCACGTTGCCCGTCGAGGTGAGGCGTGCTCGAACGTGGGCGGCGCAGTTCCTTGTTGATGCGACTGCGGCGTCTCTGCTGATGCCGCCCGGCCTTACGGTCGCCCGCGTGGCGGGGCGCGCGATGGCGATCATCCCCGTCGCGCGATATGAGGACGGAGACCTCGGCAACTACAACGAGGTCGGCATCACGTTCCTCGTTCGAGCAGCCGCGCGCAAGGGCCTCGGCGTGTACGTCCACCACCTCCCGGTCAACCAGCAGTTCACCCTGGAGGCGGGGCGCACGATCTGGGGCTACCCGAAGTTCATGGCCGACATCGACATCGTCGAGCATCCCGGCGGCGCGCGCATACTGCTTGCGTCCGATGGGGAGGAGATCATGCAGCTCGACGTGCGGCGCGGATGGGTCTCGATCCCGTCGCGCGCGATCCCGACCTACACCTACATGGACGGCGTCCTTCGCGAAACGCGCTGGACGGCGGGCGGCCGCGCGCGCGCGCGTCTCGGTGGCGGGCGCCTGGAGCTGGGGTCACACCCGATCGCGAAGGAGCTGCGCGCGCTCGGTTTGCCGAAGCGTGCTTTCGCGGTGCAGACGGCCTCGGAGATGCGCGCGTCGTTCGGAACGTCGACGGTTATCGGCTAGGCGGTACCGAATAGGCCCCGTATTCGAGGCTAGATCGGTACAACCTCGACTAGCGGGAGAGCTGCAGCCGTAACCGCTCGAAGCGCCGGACGAACAGGCTCGGGTGGTGGCGCGGCTTCTCATCCGGCGTCAGTTGCACCGACCCCGCGCGCGCAAGCAGCTCTTCAACTGCGATCCTGGCTTCCAGACGCGCAAGCGGCGCGCCGAGGCAGAAATGCGGGCCGATCCCGAACGCGAGGTGCTGTTTCGGCCGCTCGCGCGCCAGGTCGAGATCGGCGGGACACGAGAACACCTGCGGGTCGCGGTTGCCTGCGCCCCACATGAGCATGAGGCGCGCGCCTTTCGGGATCTCGACGCCCCCCAGCGTCGCGGCCTCGCGCGCCACGCGGAAGTGACCGCGGAAGGGCGACTCCAGCCGCAGGGATTCCTCGACGAACACACCGATCTTTTCTGGGTGCGCGCGCAAGTCATCCTGCAACGATCGGTCGCTCGCGAGCATGTGCACCGCGGAGCCCATGAGCGACGCGGTCGACTCGCTGCCGGCGATGACCAGCTGCAACATCAATGAGACGCCTTCGCGCTCGGAGAGGTCGCCGCGCGCAACGGCATCTGCAACCTCAGCCGTGACGCTGCCTTCGGCGGGGGCGGCAAGCCGCTCGCGTAGGTACTGCAGGAAACCGATCATCAGCTGCCAGCATTCCCCGAGCCGTTCCGGCGGCGCGACGCCGCTTAGTAAGTCGACGCCTGCGTCGCCCCACGACTTCAGCTTGTCACCATCTTCGGGCGGCAGGCCGAGCACCGTCGAGATAACGTTCACCGGCAGTGGGTTGGAGAGGTCGTCCATCCACTCCATCGTGCCCGTTTCCAATGCGCGGTCGACCGCGGCCGCCACGATCTCGCGGATCTGCGGCTCGAGGGCGTTGATGCGCGCGGGAACGAACATGCGGTTCATAAGCTTGCGCTGCATCGTGTGCGCGGGCGGGTCGGCGGTTGCCAGCACGTCGACGGCGCCGATCGCGTCGGGGTCGGCCTGTAGGACGACGGGGTTCGGGCCTTCGCCGCGGTAGACGACGGCGGAGATATTGCTCGAGAAGACCTCGGGTTTGTTTGCCGCCTCGGCGACATCGGCGTGCCGCGTCACGAACCAGATGTCCGTGCCGGGGAGCCTCGTGACCGGGGCTTCGCGCTGGAGATGGTCATACAAGCCATACGGGTCTTCGAGTGCATCGGGCGCGAAAGGATCAACAACACCGGTCATGATCGGCAATCCTACCGGCTCAATTCGCGGTGGCCGTAACCGTGTAGCAAGGACCGCCGCACGAGTGATCGCTGAAGCGTTCATCGGACGACGTAGCGCTGGGATTCACCGGCGGCTTGTACAACGCGCTTCCCGGCGTCATCAACAAGCCGACCTCACCGCTCTCGATCCGGCCCGGCTTGTCGTTGAAACCAAGCTCGGCGAAGGGGTTCGTGAGGTCGGTCGGCGGCGCGCCGTACTGATCTTTGCGGCAATCGATCAAGGGGATGTCGCACTCCCGGCCGCTGACGAACAGCGTCGGCTGCACACCTTGTGGCAGCCAGTAGTCGAGCGACAAAACGTTGCGGAAGTCATCGCCGGCGTGAACCTGGTTGAAGGTGTGCCCATCCGTCGCGCGCAGCAGGGGATCGATGCGCTGCCAGTAACCGTTGACCGCTACGAACATCACCCACTCGCCGGGATCGGGCGTTTGCTCCGGGCCGATCGTCTGCCCGAAGTGGATGTTCGGCTCGGTCGGGCCGTCGAGCGTCGCATTGATGTGGAAGTCGTCGATCGTCACGACGTGATGCACCGCGGCGGGCGCGCCCGTCCATCCGGCCTCGACGCTGATGCCGAAATGGATCGCCGGCGACGCTCGGTGGGGAAGCGTCGCCGTAACCGTAACGGTGCCTGCGCGTGCGTCCTTCGTGATGTTGACGATCTGGTTTGCTGAAGCGGCAAGGTCACGGTCTGTTTCGGAGTGGACGATCAGATCGTTCACAACGATCTTGGAGCCCGGCGTCGGCTTCGGACCAAGGTCGATCTTGTACGTATATGTTCCGCCCACGTCGCGCGTGCGCGGGCAGACGCTCGACTCCAGAGCGAGGACTCCCGCCGGCGGGAGCCCGTAGAGCGCGCACTCCTCTTCGGCGAGGGCGCCGCCGCCGTCACCACCGATCCACACGTCGAGCCGCTTGAGATCCGTCCCCGTCTTCTGTCCCTTGAGCACGCCCGCCGCTTGCGACCGCCACGTCGCGACTTGGTCGAGGGGGTGGAGCTCGGTCTGCTCTCCTGCGATCGTTCCAGGGTTGATCAGATCGGGGATCGTTTCGACCGGGTCGCCGGGGATGAACTCGGCGAAGCCCATCGTGGGATCGGCGGGTCCGTTGCCCCAGTGTCCACAGTCCCAGATCCACGCGCCGCTTTCGCGCACGCGGTCGCCGACTTGCGGCCACGCCCACGTCGGGATCAGCGTGTCCTCCCACTCCGTCCCGATCTCAGGCTGCTCGCCCGGCGGCGAGTCGGCGGTCGCAGAGAGTCCGGCGAACGCCGGATCGAGGCCCATGTCGATGTCAACGTCTCCGTAGTCGTGCGTGATGAACTGGTCGTCTCCGGCCGGGTGAATGCCTTTCACGACTCCCTCGGCGACTTCGCGGCCGGTTATCAGGTCGCCGGCACGACGCGCGGCAAGCACCTTTTGCCGGTTGACGTAGACCCACTCGGGGATCGTCAGCGTGATGAGCGCGTCGGAGCGCATGCATCCGTCGAGCAGCGGCTGGGTGTGACTGTTGGGCCGTTCCGCCGGAGCGGCCGCCGCGACGACGGCAACCAGGACGACGGCGAAGATAGCGAGGGCGGGGGTGCGCACGACCAATTCTTCGGCGCGTGCGCTCCTTAATCCTTCTCTTGGGGCCTGCTCCCTAGACGGGTCAGCGTCTCTTCCGCCTCGCGCATGATGCGCGCGATCAGGCCTGCGCACGTCGGCAGGTCGTCGATCACGCCGACCACCTGACCGCTCGCCATGACGCCGTACCGAAGATCACCATCGACCATCGCCGCGCGCAACAGCATCGGCGTGTTGGCGGCCATGACGACCTGCGACCACGACAGGTCGAACGTCTTCCGCATCGCCAACCCTTCGCGGATCATCGATGCGAGCGGCGTGTGCGACTCACTCTTGAACGCGAACGCGTTGCGCAGCGCGCGCGCAAGGGTGCGCATGCGGCCGCCGGACTCCAATTCTTCGATGAACTGCGTGCGCAAGACCCGGTGCGGGACACCATCCACCTTCGTTGTGACGATCGTGTCGTTCACCGTCTGCGACATGTAGTACTGCTTCACGTTAAGGGGCACGGTGTTGTCCTCGGTCAGCAGGAAGCGCGTCCCCATCGCGACCCCTTGCGCGCCGTACGCGAGTGCGGCGACCAGTCCGCGGCCGTCGAAGAACCCGCCGGCCGCGATCACGGGGATGTGCACCGTGTCGACGACTTGGGGCAGTACGAGTGTGGTCGGCACGGATCCCGTGTGGCCGCCACCCTCGCCGCCCTGAACCAGAACGGCGTCCACGCCCATCTCAGCCACCTTTTCCGCGTGGCGCTTCGCCCCGATCGACGGGATGACGAGCACGCCTCCACGGCGCAACTTCTTGATCACGTCCTTCTTGGGCGCCATCGCGAACGACGCGACGCGCACCCCTTCGGCGATGAGCAGCTCGGCGCGCTCAAGGATGTCGGGCTGGTCTGCGCGCATGTTGACGCCGAACGGCAAAGCCGTGAGGTCCTTCACTTCTTTGATCGCCGTCTGCAGCTCGTCGAGATTCATCGTCGCGGCACCAAGGATCCCGAGCCCGCCGGCGTTGCTCGTGCCTGAAACGAGGCGTGGCCCTGCAACCCACCCCATCCCCGTCTGCACGATCGGATAATCGACGCCCAGCAAGTCACACAGCGGTGTCCGGAGCGCGCGCTGCGTCATTGCTTGATCTCCGTATCCCTGAGATTTCCCGGGTCGAGCACTTCACGGATCAGCTTCAATTCTTCGTGGCTGGGACTCCGAGATTCGGTGACGTCCTTTATCTCGAGAGGGAATCCGGTATTCGAGACAACATCATCCACTGAGCGGAACGGGTGCACGCTCTGGAGCCGGGCCGACCGATCGGCAGTATCAAAATCCATGCTTCCGAGGTTCGTAACGATCCGCTTGACGCCTGCCGCGCCCCGGTTGTTACCAACCCCCGAGATGAAGTCGACCTCATCGACGAACACCCGGCGAGAGTGGTTCGGCACCCAATACGAGGTCGCGTGGTTCACCGTGTTCCCGGGCGCTCCCCGCGACCCGATCAGCTGAACCTTCGGCTTCTCGTGCGGCCCAACGCAACTGATGTTCTGGTTCCCGAACCGGTCGATCTGGGTCGCGCCCATCATGACGTGACGCCGGCCGCTCCACACGATGTCGAACACGTTGCGGAATGGGATCCAGCCTTCGACGACCTTGTTTGAGCCGCCGAGCGGCAGGTCGTTCGCGACCAGATACGCCTCGCCGTCACTCAACAGAAGGTCGGGCTCGAAGGTGGCGCGCGCAAGGCGGGCGCCGATCGTTGGGATAAAGCCGAACGCTGAAGCTAACACCTCGCCGTCACCACGGAACGCCTCCGCGCACGCGACGACGCAATATTCAGCCAGGGTGGGATCGTCGCTCATGGGTGCACCGCGGCCTGATAAGCGCTCTCGTCAACGTCGATATATCTGGCCAAGAACGCCGGCCACGCATCCCCGACAGCAGCTGCATACCGCTTCTGGAAGGCCTCGTCCCGGCCGTAATCCGGTTCGCACGACGTGAAGTGCGCTCCACGTGGTGAGCCAACGACTCCGTCCACCATCGAACGGTTGATCCTCAACTGTTGCACCCGGGCCTCTTTTAGGAGGTCGTCTGTTTCGACGATGGCCTCCGTCGAGACGAACCTTTGCTTCGCGGCCATCAGGAAAACGTCATCGAAGTAGAGATCTGGACCGAGGAATGCAGCGTTCCCTCTTTGATCGGCCCGGTTCATATGAACGAAAGCTGCGTCTAAGTTCAGCGCCGGCACCGCGACAAGCTGCTCGTCACCATAGGGAGACTGCACCGTCTTCAAACCCGGATTCACGCGCATGATGTCCGAGCCGAGCCCTGCGCGCGTCGGTAAGAACGGCACCCGCCAAGCCGCTGCCAGCAACCCGAGGTAGAACATCCCCTCGTCGTACTCGGTGACTTCGATCGAGCCCGCTTGGCGCGCGGCGCGGAAGTGCGGCTCGATTGGGATCGAGTCCAGCGTGACGAAGCCGAACACGACGCGCTTCACTTTTCCAGTCGCGCATAGGATGCCGACATCCGGACCGCCATAGGAGACGACGATCAGGTCCTTCAACGACGACCGTGCGATCGCGCGCACCAGCGACATCGGTTTCCGCCGGGAGCCCCATCCGCCGATGCCGATGGTCATGCCATCGCTGAGAGACGCGATGACTTCGTCGTAGGTCGTGCGTTTGTCTGCGGTCACCTGTGGGCAATCACTTTTCGAATCGTGCGTCCCGCTTGTCGATGAATGCTTGGCGCGCCTCGTCGGAGACGCCGGACAGGTTCAGCTCGTACGTGAACCCTTGCTCGAAGCGGTACGACCTCTTCACGTCGACCGGATCGATCCCGTTCAGCGACTCCTTCGCGCGCCGGATGATCGTCGGCGACTTCGAGGCGATATCGCGCGCGACCTTCATCGCTGTGTCTCGCAATTGCGCGCGCGGCGTGACCGCCATAACGGAGCCGAAGGCGTGCAGCTCGGCCGCGGTTGCCGTCTGACCCGTGTACACCATCGCGCGCATCCGGTGCTGCGGCACTAGACGCGCGAGGTGAGTCGCCGCGCCCAGCGCGCCACGATCGACCTCGGGGAGTCCGAAGGTCGCGTCATCGGATGCGATCACGATGTCCGCGTTGCCGGCAAGACCGACCCCGCCGCCGAGACAGAATCCCTGCACGGCGGCGATCACCGGAACCGCGCAGTCGTAGACCGCGGCGAACGCTTCGTAGCACCCACGGTTGACGCCGACGATCGCGTCGGGCTCGGCTTGAAGCTCCTTGATGTCCACACCAGCGCAGAACCCCTTGCCCTCTGCGCGCACGACGACCACGCGCACGGCAGGGTCGTCGCCCAAGCCGCGAAGGGTCGAGGCAAGCTCGAACCAGGACTTCACGTCGAGCGCGTTCACCGGCGGGCGATCGATCACGACCTCGCCGATTCCGTCGCTTACAAGGCCTTCGATTGTCATTTCTGACACCCCGTCAGATTCTGGCACAGGCTATCACGCGGCCAACCGTTGGAAGACTGCGCTGCTATCCTCGCGCCTGATGCAGGACGCGCACGCAGACCGCCACGAGATCGAGGAGTTGCTCGACCGCTACGCGACGATCATCGACGCGCGCGAATACGAGCGGTTGACCGAGATCTTCCTTCCGGACGCGGTCCTCGACTACAGCTCTTCCGGCGCGGAACCCGGTCCGCTTCATCCGGTCGCGGCGTGGATCGAAAAGGGGCTGTCGCTGTTCGCCGGAAGCCAGCACTTGATCACGAACAAACAGGTCGAGCTGGCCGGCGACAAGGCGACGTCGCGCGCATTGTTCTTCAACCCTCTGGTCGCGAAGGACGGCGCGGTGATGTTCGTGGGTGGGGCGTATCACGACCAGTGGCTTCGGACACCGGTTGGTTGGCGGATCATCGAGCGCGTGCAAGAGACTTCATGGGCGTTCGGCTTGCCCGACTTGCGCGCGCGCGACGAGGAGGAAGAGTGATGAGACCAACAAGGCTGATCGCGCTGGCCACGATCTTGGTCGCGCTGAGCGCGTGCGGCAAGGCGAAGACGTTCACCGGGGCCCAGCTCGGCCCGATCCTGCTCGGGAGCGCCGACGCTCCCACCGGGTTGCAGTACATCTCGGAGGGATCCGGGCCGCAAACGATCGATCAGATCGCGAAGGACGATGCGGAGAAGACCAAGCTCACCGGCTACGGGTTCCAGTCGGCATTCTCGAGCTTCTTCGCGAACCAAGGAGCGATCGCCGTCCTTGCGCAGCAGACGCAAAACGCCGATCCAGCCTCGCACGTGGTGGCGGCCATCGGCGTCGTCTTCAAGACCCCGGACGGCGCGCACAAGGCCCTCTTGCTGGAGCATCAAAGTGACGTGTCGACGGGGACGAACGTCCAGACGGTATCCGTCGCGAAGCTCGGGGACGAAACGATCGCTGAGTCGGGCACGCAAGAAGGCATCCCGTTCCCGGGGTACCTCGTTTACTGGCGGGAAGGCAACGCCGTCTTCGGCATCCTGGTGGCCGGGGGGCCGACGGCTGCTGTGACGATCGGAGAGGCACACAACCTCGCCGCAACGGTGCATGCGCGCGCGCAGAAAGCGTGATCAGTAGACGTTGATGAACGGCTTGTCTGCGTCTAGTTCGGCTGCTGCGATCACCCGCTCGAGGTAACGCGGCTCCCACCACTGGAGCTCGAGCTGCTTCGCGCGCCGGAAATACAGCTGCATATCGATCTCCAGCGTGAACCCGACGCCGCCGAAGACCTGCTGACCGATCTTCGTCGTCCGTTTGAAAACATCGGCCGTATACATCTTCGCCATCGCGGCGAGCGGCCCGAGCGGCTTGCCGTGCGCGCGCGCCCACGCAGCTTCGTACGCCAGCACCTTGCCGCCCTGGATCTCGGTGGCCATATCGGCGAGTGGATGGGCGATGCCCTGGAAGCTTCCGATCTTGCGCCCGAACTGCTCGCGTTCCTTGGCGTAATCGATCGCCATCTCAAGCGCGCGCTCGGCGCCGCCGGTGGCGTAGCCGGCGAGAGCGATGAGCGCGTCGGCGCTCGCGTCTTCCCACGCATCCCAATCGCCGATCCGTTCGGCCGGCGCGTTGTCCAGCGTCACGTTGAATTCGGCATCAAGCGCGATGGTGCTCACCGGGGTTAGTGAGACGTCCTTCGGCTCTACGAAGAAGAGACCGATCTTGTCGCCGTCCTTTGCGGTCACGATCAATCGCGTCGCCGAGTTCGCGAATGACACCATTACTTTCTCACCGGAGATGCGGTCGTTCTTCGCCGTTGCGTGCACCGCGTCGGGGCCGCAGCTCCCGCCCGCCTCCAGCCACGCCGGCGTGAGGATGGCCTCGCCGCTCACGATCTTCGGCAGCCACTCTTTCTTCTGCTGGTCACTCCCGCCGGCCAGCAAAACCCCGGCGCCGATGACCGCGCTGCCGAGATGCGGCGATGCGGCCAGGGCACGCCCAAGCTCTTCGTACACGACGATGCTTTCGAGCGCGGTTTGCCCTGCCCCGCCGTACTCCTCCGGGATCGTGAGACCGAGCAGGTCGGTGCGCCCGAGCTGCGCGTAGAACTCAGGGCTATACCCGCGCTCGTCTTTCTCGAGCGCGCGCACGATGTCGGGGGACGACTGTTTCGCGCACAGCTCGCGCACCGTCTGGCGAAGCATCTCCTGCTCTTCGGTAAACGCTAGGTCCATGTCACGGTCTCCAGTCGTCGTGCGCGCGGCGCCACGGGTTGTCGTCGGCATCCTTCGGGATCGCGAGCCGCGCCGATACTTCGGTGGCCACCTCTCCGCCGACCGTCAGCTCGATATCCACGTCGACCCAGGCGCACCCTTGCTCGTCGACGGCCGTGTTCCGCACGGTCCCCGAGAACACGAGTGTTTCCCCCGGGTACACAGGCCTCCGCATGCGGAACTTCATGCGCCCGAGCCGCCCGTGCGGGCCCGTCCAATCGGTGAGGTAGCGCTCGATAAACCCCGCTTGGTTGGGCGTGTTGAGGAAGATGTCTTTGGTGCCTGCGCGCGTCGTCGCCCACGCGTGATCGTGATGCTGCGGCTGCCAGTCGCGGCTGCTCGACGCACCCATGATCACGGTGCGCGCGGTGACGTTCAGCTCGAGCGCAGGCAGCGCGTCGCCGAACGACACCTTCTCGAACGTCAGCGACGGGTTCATTTCGCCGTCCGTACGTAACAGAACATTCGGTAGCTCTCGACGGCGACGACTTCGCCGCGTTGGTTGGTGTACGTCACGTCGATCGTCCACGGCCGGCCGGTCCCGAGCCGGTTCGTGCGCACGTCGCCGATCTCGGCCACCGTCTGCTTCGTCGAGATCACATCGCCCGGCCGCACCGGCACGCCGAACACGATCTCGTTCGCGGTGACGATGCCTTCGGGCAGCTCGAACGCATCTTTCAGCCGGAAATGCATCTCGAGCGGCCTGATCTGCTCACCGGCGCCATGTCGATTATTGGGCTTGAACATCAACGGGCGCATCCAGACGCTGAGCATGCTCGGCGGCGCGACCCAGCCGCCGGTGAGCTCGCGCGCGACGAGCTCGTCCCAATACAGCGGGTTCGCATTCTCGGTCGACTCGACCCAATGCACGATGTAGCCGCGTTCGCACGCCACGTCTCCCGGTCCGGCATCGAGCACTTTGCCGGTCCACTCCGCAACCAAAGGCGCCGTGCGCGCGCTGATCTTTTCCTCGAGATCGGTGCTCACTCGATCACACCCTCTTTGATCAACGCTTCGATGTCGGCGCTATCCAAACCCGTCGTCGCCAGTAATTCGACGGTATCGGTGTGCGTTGGGTCGACGGCCTCGTACCGGTCGCCCCGTAACGCGCCGGCGATAACGGGCGCGACCTGACGTAGATCCTTCTCGTACTGTCCGTCGATCTGGCTAAACACATCGCGCGCGTTGAGATGGACGTCTTGCGTGACCTCCGCGATCGAGAGCACGGGCGTCACGCATGTGTCGGCGTCGGCAAGCTCGCGAACCCACTCGTCGCGGTCTTTCTGCATGAACCTTTCGGAGATCGCGGCGCGCACCTCATCCTGGCGCGCATCGTCCATCTGATGCTCTGCTATCTCCGGGATCCCGAGCGCGTTGCACAGGTTGCCGAAGAACTTCGGCTCGATCGCACCGACCGCTAGCCACTTGCCATCGCGCGCGCGATACACGTCGTAGCATGCGTACTTACCCGTCAAAAGAGTTGTGCCGGGTCCCGGTTCGTTCCCGGTCGCTAGGTACTCGTCAACATTCAGCGACGTCAGCGCAAGCACACCTTCCGTGGTGGAGACGTCAAGAAAAACCCCTTCGTTCGTGTGCGCGCGCCGCACCAGCGCCGCCAGGATCGCTATGGCCGCGTGCATCCCGCCGCCGGCGGAGTCGGCCACCGTCGCGCCGGGGAGCGCCGGACCGCCGTCTGCGCGCGCGCCCTGCGTCGCAAGGAACCCGCCGATCGCCAGGTAGTTGATGTCGTGACCCGCTCGATCACGGTATGGGCCGAACTGCCCGTAGCCGGAGGTTGCTGCGTAGATGAGTCGCGGGTTGTGCACGTGCAAGGCTTCGAAGCCGACGCCGAGCTTGTCCGCGACGCCGGGCCGGAACGAGTCGACGA
>Ga0070708_100000532_pt1 | contig 28686 bp, 25 predicted proteins | sample KBSK5503metaG_FD_65469 | JGI IMG/M metagenome (GOLD analysis project Ga0070708, IMG submission 65469) | Corn, switchgrass and miscanthus rhizosphere microbial communities from Kellogg Biological Station, Michigan, USA - KBS K5-50-3 metaG | ecosystem: Host-associated > Plants > Roots >... | reverse complement strand
GCCGTTTGTTCAGTCAGTAGCCGGTGGTAGGGCATCCACGGGTTCCGGGCTCGGAAGTGGGCGTCAACTCCAAGTTGCGCCCAGTCCTTCAGCTCCTGCTCAATGTAATCTTTTGCTCGTTTTGGCTGCAGACCAAGCGAGTGGCCGCAAAAATATATGCACTCGTCCCCTTCGGCCGTCTGCGGAAATGAAAAACGCTCGCGATAGATCGCCAGAGGATCACGAGCGTCCATCGCACGTGCGAAGTCCTCGGTTTCCTCAAAGGTCATGGCATTCACTGCACCTGCTCCAAGGCAGTAAGTTGCGTCGTGATGAGGCGTCCGGCTTTGGCCCAGTCGAGATCCTCAATGCGGCCAATATGATCACAAATTTCCGTCAAGATACGGTCTTGAATCGCTCCCCGCGCAAGGGCAACCGAGTATGGAATTCGATGAAACGTCACCATCGCATACTTTGGCACGAACAGGCGGGGATGCCGCGCCTCCAGGGCCAGCTCCACCTTCTTTCTGAAAAGAAATCGCGGATCCGCGACCCGGTCCCTCATTTCAGCAAAGTTTTCGATGGCCAGATCGGCGATCGCGTCGGTATTGATCTTGCGCGCTTGATCGAATTCCTTAAACACGCGCCGCCAGTCTGCGCCATAACGGTCCAGCAGTTCCAAGAGCTGCGTGCAGTCTTCGAAGCCGCAATTCAGCCCCTGCCCGAAGAACGGAACAATCGCATGGGCCGCATCACCCAGAAGAAGAGACCTGCCTTCCACATACCACGGCGAGCATTTGATCGTGACCATCGTTCCAGTAGGGTTCGTGAGGTAGTTATCGGTGAGATGTGGTGTCAGTGGAACTACATCAGGAAAGCGAGCCTCGAAAAACTTGACTACATCCCAGTGCGTGGCCAGCGTGGCAAAACTATCCGGTCCCTCGAAGGGCAGAAACAAGATACATGCAAAGGTGCCGTCAACATTGGGCAAGGCGATCAGCATGAAGCTGCCCCGAGGCCAAATGTGCAGCGCATGCTTCTCTAAAGCATGGCTGCCATTGGGCTTCGACGGAATGGTGAGCTCTTTATAGCCGTAATCGAGGTATTGCTGAGAAAAGTTGAATCGATTAAGTTTCAACATCTCGTGGCGAATGGCCGAAGCCGAGCCGTCGCATCCGATCACAACCTTGGACTCCAGGGTTGTTTCTTGATGCGACTCTTCATGGCGCAACCGCAGTGCGCCACTGTTCAATTCAAATCCGATGCAGCGCTGATCAAAGTGAATGGCCACGCCCTGGGCTTCGGCCGCCTTCATCAACGCGACATTCAATTCAGCGCGCGAGATCGAATTGATGACTTCTGCTTCATCCTTGCCGTAGGGCTGAAAAGTTAGTTCCCCAGCGATCGAATGCATCATCCGTCCTTTCATGGGAATGATGAGGTTGCGCAGAGAGTCCCACAGCCCAGCCTTCTGCAATGCATGAATGCCGCGTGTAGACAGCGCGAGATTGATGGATCGTCCAGTGTCGATGCGAACGCGACGCATGTCCGGACGCCGCTCATAGATCTCGACCCGGAACCCCCGCTTCGCCAAGGAGAGGCCTAGGAGCGGGCCGTTAAGTCCAGCGCCGATGATTGTGATGGTTTGGGGCCTACTAAACATTCGCAGGAGTGAGTATTACAGAAGTTCAACTCCAAATCTGGGGTTACTCCGTCAGCAAGGTCCTCGCTTCCCACAATTCAGGAAAAAACTTCTTGTCCAACGTGTGCTGCAGATAGGATGCCCCGGCACTTCCGCCCGTGCCCATTCGAATTCCAATAATGCGTTCGACCAGTTGAATGTGCCGTAACCGCCAACTCACCACTAGTTCGTCAAATTCCGTCAGGCGCTCACACACGTCAATCCAGTAACGGTAGTGTTGCTCATTTTTGTAGAGGGACAGGATAGCGCGAGATCGAGTTTCGAATTCCTGTTCTTCGGATGCCCCCGGCTCCGGAGCTGGAAGTGTTCCCATCGCCCGTAAGGCTTCGAAGAAAACCTGGTGTAATGATGGTTCGCGCAGCCTGCGTTCGAGCCGCCGATGAGCTTCCGGAGTGGGCTTGTGGTAAGCAAGCATCTTAGCGTCTTTTAGACCGCACAAGAACTCCAACTCACGAAATTGCTCAGACTGAAATCCGCTCGCCGGCTCCAGCTTGTCGCGAAACGCCAGAAAGTGCGTGGGCAACATAGTTTCGAGGATGGTGAACTGCTCAACCAGTACTCGCGTGATTTCTGTACAACGTCGCAACAGTCGTGCCGCCTCATACACCTCGTCTCGCGACTCCGGATTGGCACTGGCCCGTTGCAGATTTGCAACCACTGCGTCCAAGTCGTGGAGCAACTCCTTAAACCACAATTCGTAGGTCTGATGCACGATGATGAAGAGCAGCTCATCGTGATGTGGCGGCGAAGATTGAGGATGCTGCAAGTCCAGCAACTCTGCAACCTCAAGGTAGGAGCTATAACTGAGTTGCTCCGAGTGACCGGTCGACAATCCCCCTTCCTGGGTTGATACGTCATTACTCCCACCCGCGTCCGCCCCTAATTCCAAGCTGAGAAATTGTTTTGCGTTACCGCCTAGCAACTGAGCCTTCTCACGACCGGATAGATGACTCTCGCGGATCAGCGCGCTGACGTGCTCTTCCCCAAGGGGAAACGGATAATCAGAGCCAAGCAGAACCCGCTCAGCACTCATGGCACACACCAGGAATTGCAATGTGGGTTCGTCAAAGACGACGGAGTCAACATAGAAACGATTCAGATAATGGCGTGGTGGAAATTGACAAGCTCCTCGCGCTACCGGATGACGGTGCCACGCGTTCTCCAGCCGACCGAGCAGGAAGGAAAAACTCCCACCACCATGCGCAAAACAGATCCGTAATGTCGAGGGTAGCCTGTCGAAAGCTCCGCTTAAAATCAGCGCCACCAGCGAAAGTTGAGTCTCGGCCGGCATGCCCACAGTCCAGGGCATCATGTAGTTCGGCATGCGCTGCTGGCCCATCATGTCCCACGGATGGACCAAGACCGCAGCGCCTTCATCCGCACAATGATGAAGGAAGGTCACAATGCCCGGATCATCCAGGTTCTTTGCCGCAACGTGATTTCCGATCTGCACTCCGAGATGTCCGGCGCGCATGCAGCGGCTCAGTTCTTTGCACGCTGCGTCAATATCCTGCAGAGGCACCTGGCACAACGATTTCAACCTGCCTTTCCCGTGGCTGCAAAGTTCGAGCGCGGCGTCGTTAAACAATTGCGCGGATTCCAACGCATGTTCCAAGGGACGCTCATACGCAAACAGCACCGGTGTCGCCGAGATCACTTGCATGTCGACGCCATCGCGGTCCATTTCCAGGAGTCGTACCTCTGGGTCCCAGCAAGCCGAATAAATATGGCGAAAAAAGCGATCGCCCACCATGATGTCCGCTTTGCCCGCCCCAGTGTGCTTGATCCAGGGCCAGTTTGGCGTGCCGAAGCGCTGAGCAAAGTCAGGCCAGGAACGGGGAAAGAAATGGTTGTGTATGTCTATCGCCTGCATTTTATCTGCCGGGATGAACCGCGCCACAGTGTTTGCATTTGCGCAAGGTTTCGTTGTTGTAGAACTGATCAAACAGCGGCGGCAGGTCGCGCACTATACTCTTCAGTTTCACCTCGGCGCGGTGCAGCAACTCGTGGCAGTTCGGACAATACCATTCGAAACCGTCAAGAGCTCCTTCGGGGCGTGCCATCTCGACGACGACGCCGATACTTCCCGCCTGTCGCTGCGGCGAGTGCCGCGCGTGTTTTGGCAGCAGGAAGACGTCGCCTTCATTGATTGGGATTTCCAGCGGGGGTTTGCCCGGCGCTTCCATCACGCGAATAAAAATATTCCCTTTCAGCTGATAAAAGAATTCTTCGGTCGGGTCGTCATGGTAATCTCGCCGCTGATTTGGTCCACCCACAACGGTCACCATCACCTCGCCGTCTTCCCAAACCTGAGCATTGCCGACCGGCGGCTTGAATTTTGCCTTGTTCTCTTCAATCCAGCTTTGCAGATTGAATGCCTTCAGATTTTTTATGGATGGCATTTACGCCTCCTGTCTCACTGGCTTGTAAGCCATGGCTCTAATCTCGATCAGCAAGTGCGGATGCGGTAACTGATGCACCGCGACCGTCGTGCGCGTTGGACCCTCATAGCCAAAATATTCGCCGTACACTTCGTTATACCCAGCGAAGTCGTTCATGTTCACCAGGTAAGCTGAAATCTCAACCACGTCTTGCAGTTGGGCTCCTTCGCTTTGCAGAATATCGCGGATGTTCTCGATAACGGCGCGTGTCTGTTTACGGATGTCGAGCCGACTCGTGCCGAACTCGTCCACCTCCGTCCCGGCGATTGTGTTGTCCGGCCGGCGCGCGCTTGTGCCCGAGACAAAAAGAAAGTCGCCCGCACGTTTGATGTGAGGAAACTTGCCCCGCGGCTTAGCTTTTCCCTCTACAGTGCCTCGCATCCCGCTCCTATTTGATATAGTCCAGCCGGTACTCAGCGCACTACAACCGAATGCAAATATTGTTCAGCTGGGAGTAGAAATTCAGCGAGTGCAGACCACCTTCGCGGCCGATGCCGGACAGCCCAACGCCACCGAACGGCGTTCGCAAATCGCGAAGATACCAGCAATTCACCCACGTGATCCCCACATTCATCTTCTGCGCCACCCGATGCCCACGCGTGAGATTTGTTGTCCAGATCGACGCTGCCAATCCGTATTTCGTGTCATTTGCCATAGCAACCGCTTCGTCTTCCGAGTCAAATGGCGTGATATGGCACACCGGGCCGAAAATTTCTTCTTTCATGCAGCGTGCTGACTCAGGCAACCCAGTATAGATCGTCGGCTGCACGTAGAATCCGTTATCGCGAGCATCTCCAAATTGAGGAACACCCCCGCCAACAACCACGGCTGCCCCTTCTTCCCATGCCAGGCGGTGGTAAGAAACCACTTTGTCGCGATGCTGGGCGGAGATTAGTGGCCCAATGTCGGTATCCTTATCCATCGGCCACCCGGGATGAAGGCTTTCCGCTTTGCGCTTCAAGGCCGCGACAAACCGATCGAAGATCCCACGTTCTACATAAACGCGCTCGGCGCACAGGCAAACTTGTCCCGTATTTAGAAATATGGCGTCACTCAGCCCGTTTATGGCCTCGTCAAATTCGCAATCCGCGAACACGATTGCGGCATTCTTGCCCCCGAGCTCAAACGAGACTGGCTTCACCGAGCAGGCAACCGTCTTCATGATTTCCGCGCCCGTTCGCGATTCACCGGTGAATGTAATTGCGTTCACATCAGGATGGCGCGTCAAAAATTCTCCTGCCGACCCTGACCCCAAGCCATGAACCACGTTGTAGACTCCGTTCGGAATTCCGGCGTCATGCGTCGCCTCCGCCAGCAACGTCGCGGTGGCTGGGGTTTCTTCCGAGGGCTTAACCACAACGGTGTTCCCGCAAGCCAACGCAGGCGCGACTTTCCACGTGAGCAGAAGCAGAGGAAGGTTCCACGGCGTAATGACTCCAATCACCCCCAGCGGCTTGCGCACGGCGTAATTCAGAGCGTTCTTTCCGTCGGCAGTTTCAGTCTGAAACGATTCCAATCCCGCCATCTTGACGAGATCGGCAAAGACTCGAAAATTTGCTGCCGCGCGGGGTACGTCCAACTTGGATGCCAAACTAACCGGCTTCCCGGTGTCTGTGACTTCTGCTTTCACAAAACAATCAAATCGCGATTCAATTGCGGTAGCAACCTTGTGCAGTCGTTCTGCTCGATCGCGCACGCTCAGACTGCCCCATTCTGCGTTCAACGCGTTCCGGGCCGCGCCCACCGCCTCATCGACTTGACCCTCGTCGGCTTCCGCAACCTCCGCAATCACCGTACCATCCGCAGGATTCACGTCCGCGAACTGCTGCTTCCCGCGTACGAATTGGCCATCAATGTAGTTCAGGATTGATTTCACGAAGGCTTCCTGCTGCGTGACGTGACCGCCATCGACAGAATCGTAGGGCACTCAAAAAGAGAGATTGCGCATGATTCGCAGCGTCTCGCGATTCTCGCCCGAATCGTAGCAGTGTACGACAGCCGAGGCAATCCCGACGACTAGCCTTTTAGCCATTGCGCTGTCGCAAATAACGCTGTAGAGCATCGCCCCAGGTCGGCATTTCGATTCTCAAACGCCGCAAACTTTCCGGGGAAAGCACCGAATACACAGGGCGCGGTGCCGGCCGCGCCATTTGCTGGCTACTTACCGGACGCACGGTGGTCGCGAGGCCGACCTGCTGCACGATTGCAGAGGCAAATTCAAACCAGGTGCACTCGCCCGCGTTCGTCACGTGGACAATTCCGCTCGCGCTTTCGCAACATAGCCGGATGATCGCGCGTGCTAAGTCCACCGTGTAGGTAGGACAACCGCGCTGATCATTCACCACGTCGAGCGTCGGGCGGCTTGCCGCCAGCTTCAAAATCGTATCCGCAAAGCACTTGCCGCCCAAGCCAAATAGCCAGGAAGTCCGTACGATACAACTCTCGGGCATCAACTCGAGCAGTTTGATCTCTGCTTCGGCCTTTGATCGCCCGTAAACGCTCTGAGGATGTCGCGCATCATTGGTTTCATAAGGCGACGCTTTCTTTCCATCGAAAACGTAATCCGAGCTAAGAAACAGCAGCTTGGCCCCAGTTCTCTTTGCCGCCTCGGCTACGTTTGCCGCGCCATCGCGATTTACGGTAAACGCCAATTCTGGATTGTTCTCGCAGCCATCGACATCAGTGTATGCCGCCGCCAGGACAATCCACTCCGGTTCCGTATCCTCCGCGATGGTCCGCACTGCAGATGCATCGCGAATATCGACATCCCGCGAACTAAAACCAGCTATGGCGTCGCCGCTCCACTCGCGCATGAGCGCCTTACCCAGAAGGCCAGAAGCGCCGAAAATCGCGACTCGCATTTATGAATTCCTAACGCTAGTCGAAGGTTTCGGCGTTGCGAAAGGCAACGCCGCGCTGGTCCTTCGCTGAGACTTGGGCTGCTCCCTGCAATTCCCAGTTGATTTTCAGATCGGAATCGTTCCAGGCAAGCGTACGTTCGTATTCCGGTGCGTAGTAATCGGTGGCTTTGTACAGCACATGCGCCTTCTCGGTTGTCACCAGAAATCCGTGGGCGAAACCCGCGGGAATCCACAGCATGCGCTTGTTCTCGCCAGAAAGTCGCACGGCTTCCCATCGCCCAAAGCTCGGGGAACTTCTGCGAAGGTCCACAGCAACATCCAGAACTTCGCCGTCGGCCACCCGTACAAGTTTTCCCTGGGCTTGCTTTATCTGATAGTGCAGACCGCGCAACACATTGCGATGCGAACAGGAGTGATTGTCCTGTACGAATCGTTCCTGAATTCCCGCTTCGGCCATTGCTTGCTGATTGTAGCTCTCGAGGAAAAAGCCTCGATCGTCGCTGAAAACGCGCGGTTCAAGAATGAATACTCCTGGCAGCGAAACCGGAATTTTCTTTATATTGTCCATCGAGCAGGCAAGCCCCGCCTACATCCAAGTCAGAATACTTTTTCTCGTAGCAGTTGCAGAAGGTAAGAGCCGTAACCGTTGTTCTGCATGGACTGTCCAATCTTTTGCACTTGCTCCGCCGTTATGTAACCGGACCGATAGGCAATTTCCTCAGGGCACGCCACCATCAATCCTTGGCGTTTTTCAATGGCCTGAATGTAGAGCGACGCGTCCATCAATGACTCATGAGTTCCGGTGTCGAGCCACGCCATGCCACGTCCTAACACTACTACTTCAAGGTTGCCGCTCTCCATGTATGCTTTGTTGACGTCAGTGATCTCTAGTTCTCCGCGAGCGCTCGGCTTGAGCGACTTTGCAATGCTCACCACGTGATTGTCGTAGAAGTAAAGGCCGGTAACGGCGTAGCGCGACTTGGGCTCTTTCGGTTTTTCCTCGATGCTCAATGCGCGCCCCTTGCCGTCAAATTCCACCACCCCGTACCGCTCTGGATCATGTACGGGATAGGCGAAAACTCGCGCCCCGTGATGCTTATTTGCCGCTTCGCGTAAGTCTTTGGCGAAGTCGTGCCCATAGAAAATATTATCGCCAAGCACTAGGGCGCAGGCACTGCTACCGATGAAGGCCTCGCCCAGCAGAAAGGCCTGCGCGATTCCCTCTGGCCGCTGCTGTACTTGATAGTGAAGGCGAATTCCATATTGGCCGCCATCCCCCAGCAGCACTTTAAACTTTGGAGCGTCGTCCGGGGTCGAAATGACAAGGATGTCTCGTATGCCCGCCAGCATGAGGGTGCATAGCGGGTAGTAGATCATGGGCTTGTTGTAAACCGGCAGCAGGCTTTTTCCCATGGCCTGCGTCACCGGATAAAGTCTGCTTCCGGATCCGCCAGCCAGAATTATGCCCTTGTACGGCGCGCTCCCAGTAGCTTTCATGATGCTGATCGTCTTCTACTTCGAGTAATGAGTCTCAATCCATTGCCGGTAGTTCCCGCTAATGACGTCGCGAACCCAATCTTCATTGTCCAGATACCAACGCACGGTTTTCCGAATCCCTGTTTCAAACGTTTCTTTGGGACGCCAACCCAGTTCGCGTTCGATCTTGTGCGCGTCCATTGCATATCGCCGATCGTGCCCTGGGCGGTCTTTCACAAAAGTGATCAAATCGCGGTGGCGTGCCCCGGTCCGCGGCGCCATCTCGTCCATAATGCCGCAAATCATTTCCACGATCTCGATGTTCCGTTTTTCGTTCCAGCCGCCAATATTGTACGTTTCGCCCACCCGCCCCTGCGCCAGCACGGCGGCGATAGCCTCGCAGTGGTCTTCCACGTAGAGCCAGTCCCGTACGTTCTGCCCATCGCCGTAAATCGGCAGCGATTTTCCGTCTCGCGCATTGAGGATCACCAGCGGGATGAGCTTCTCTGGAAATTGAAACGGCCCGTAGTTATTCGAGCAGTTCGTCGTGAGGGTCGGGAGTTCGTAAGTGTGATGATATGCGCGAACAAGGTGGTCCGACGCCGCCTTCGACGCCGCATACGGACTGTTCGGAGCGTAGGACTTGGTTTCACAAAACGGAGGATCGTCCGGGCCTAGCGAGCCATAAACCTCGTCAGTTGAGACGTGGAGAAACCGGAAGTCTCTGCGCGCCTGTTCAGTTAGGTTCATCCAATAGGCGCGCACCTCTTCAAGCAATGCGAGAGTTCCATCCACATTGGTACGGATGAAATCCTCGGGCCCTCGAATGGATCGGTCGACATGGCTCTCCGCAGCAAAGTGCACAATCGCGCGTGGCTGGTGCCGTCCTAGAAGCGCGTGCACCAGGGCCCGATCCCCGATATCGCCGTGCACAAACTCGTATCCCTTTTCGCCTGCGATTCGATCAAGGTTCCGTACATTTCCGGCATAGGTCAGCTTGTCCAGGTTTACAACTGGAGCAGTGTCCTGCTCCATCCTTTGCAGAATGAAGTTGGAGCCGATGAAGCCCGCTCCTCCGGTGACCAAGATGGTTTGCCGCATCAATATAAGTCTGCCCCAAGGCGACCAACACGCGGACATGCCCCGGTGCTGTCACCTGCCAGGTAAACGCTCAATTGTAATAAAAAAGGACGGGCTAAGCCCGTCCACACCGCGAAGTTCAATTTTATGCCTTGCCAGATTCTATCTATCCCGCCCTCCGTTGGTTCGCGGCAGCGGCATTCATCACACGCCCGCTTGGTTTCTTCGTCGATTCTGCTACCGCTTCCCAGCCCATCGGATCAAAATAAACCTTCCCAATATCCGTAGCTACCTTGGGCCAAAGATACTGTTCGCGGATTACCGGATTCGCAATGAGGAAACGGATCATCCCTGCCAGGTGTGCCGCACTGCCTCGCTCAAACGTGAATCCGACGTCCTTCACCAATTCTCGATTCTCGGGGACGTCACCGGCCAGCACGCAGAGGTCCAGTGCCCATGGCGTCCAGCAGCGCTAGCGAGAGGCCTGCCAGATCGGAGGGCAGAACGAAGAGCATTGCGTTTGGTCAGCAGCTCGACGCGGGTGGAGTTGGTGTTCTACGCCGTCAGCCACGGTGACCCGCGTCCGTGACCACGGCTGGTCAGAACGGACAGGCCGAACCGTTTTTATTCCTCCGCTATTGCGATTGTTTGGGGAAGCGGCAGTCGAGATCTGTGGAAAACTGGTCGAGTACCTGCTCCAGGAACCGCTGCGAAATTTGAAAACGAACGCCAGGCCCTGTATAACTGCCGGGACGAAATTTGTGTCCGACCCCGCGTCCAACCCTCGCCTGAAGCCTCGCCGGTGGAGAATATTCGGAGCCGCTGTTCTGATTGCTGCGTTGGGCGTAGTCGTGATTTACACGAGCCCGGGCGCATTCCTCAGCCCAGTAGCTTTGGTGGTGGTGGCCGCGATCGGTTTCGCGGCCGTTCTTATGCAGCTCCGCCTGCGGCAGGGCCCGACCGCCTCTGGGCGGGCCCCATTGTGGCTAAATGTGCTGGGAATTATCTTCGCGCTGACAGCTGTCTTTGCGGACGTTCTCCGTCTGAACCCGTCACTGACTCTGGTAACAGCACTAGGTGCGGTCCTCTGTTTCGCGACCAGTGGCGTCGTTGTCCTTGCCGCCGTGCGCAAACAACGCACGTGAGCTCCGGCGTCAGACTTCCGTTTCTCGCGTGTAGTGCGGGCCCTGATCTCCGCACTAGGAATTTCCGGAATGAGGACGATGGCACCGTCGGAGCGGTTCTGGCGCCCATCGCCGTACGGCGGTTGAGTCTTCAATTAGGGCTTGAACTCCACCGCCACCGTGGTCTCAACCATCCCGGGTTCGCCGTTGACCCGATAAGGCTCGAAGCGCCACCACCGCACCGTCTCCATTGCGGCACGGGCCAGCACATCCGGCCCAGACAACGGACGCATCTCGACGACGGATCCGTCCCGGCCCACCACAATGTCGAGAACGATCACGCCATGCAGCTTTGCCGAACGCGCTGTTTCAGGGTAGTCAGGATCGACCCGATGGACCAAAAGCTTCTCCATCACTTCCGTCGGAACTTGCACGCGAGGTTGCCCTGTCGTAGCTGCTTCGCTCATCGGGAGTCCCGATTCCAGTTCCTGCCACCCGCGATTCCAGCGCCACCAGAAAATTGCGACCAGAATCGCGGCCACGAGTAGCCAAAGAGCCCATCCTCGGTGCCACATACGGGCTGGAGGTCCCGGCCCGCCGGTAGCGGCTCCCGTTTCGCTGGCGGAGCCTGATTCGACACTCCTGCTACGAACTGTTTTCTTGGTTTTCTCTTCTATCTTTGCATTCGTGTCCGTGGCCCACTGGCGAATCGCCATTTGCTGCGCGACTGAGAGGCCAACAAATTCCATTCCGCAGTGAAGTTTGTGTTGATGGCGCACCAAAGCCCGTGTTCGCAACGGGGCCTCCGCCGAAGAGAGTCGAATCTCAACTCCAACCGCCTCGCCTGGGGACAGCTCTCCCGCCAACATTGCCGCGATTCCGCGCTCACAAAGATTGATTGACCGGCCCGGGACCGTGTCAGGAATTCCCGAGCGCAGTACCGTTACATCCAGCGGCGCCTGTAGGCGATAGCGCGGAAGCCGGCGGCGGGACGGGCGATCCCATCCCATCTCGCCGAAACTCTGTGCCCCTGATCCTGCCGCCATCTCAATCGTCTCTTTCTTTTGTTGCTAGTGCCTGCGGTGCAACTCCACGATCTCGTCGCCCTTAGCGAGCAACACCGTGCTCGCCATTCCAATGAATAGTCCGTGCTCAACGATGCCCGGCATGTCGCTGAGCTGGCGCGCGAGGTTGTCCGCATCGGCAATTTCATCGAAGCGACAATCAAAAATGTGATTACTCTCGTCCGTCACATAGGGTGTCCCATTGGCCTGCAGCCGGAGGCGGACGTCCGCCCCCAGCGCCGCAATCTTTTTCGCCACCAACGCCTGTGCGAACCGAATCACTTCCACCGGCAGCGGAAACTTTCCCAGTCTCGGCACTTGCTTGGTGGCATCGGCCACAATTACCAAATGCTTCGTCGCCGAAGCGACAACTTTTTCCCGCAGCAGGGCTCCGCCGCCACCTTTGATGAGCCGCAGTTCCGGATCGACCTCGTCAGCGCCGTCTACGGTGACATCAATTTCCTGGCACTCATCCAGTGTGGTCAGTGGGATGCCGAGGCTCTCTGCCAGCTCCCGCGACCGCACCGACGTGGGAATGCCGCGAATGCGGAGGCCATTTTTTACCTGCTCCGCTAGCAGGCGAATGAACGAGGCCGCCGTGGAACCTGTGCCCAACCCAACCACCTGACCACTCTTAATAAAGCGCAGGCTGGCCCGTGCGGCTGCCTCCTTTTCCTGATCGGCCCTTTTCAGATCTGTGGCCATGGATTCGTGCCTAGTTGCCGTCGAAGTCAGGCGAAATCTGTGGCAGCATTATTCCACAGCTCATCATCTCTTATCCGGCAATCATCTTACCCAGAATTTCCTTCAAGATTTTCCCAGCCACCGTTGCCGTCGCTCCAGAAACATCCTGCACCGGGTTGTACTCCACGAGATCGGCCCCCACCATCCTCCCCTGGGTAGCATGCAGATGAGCAATTGCCTCCCGCACCGACATGCCGCCCGGCTCGCGATGCGAAACGCCGGGAGCGAACGCGGGATCAAGCACATCCACATCGAAGGAAATATACACAGGCCCTTGCAACTTGAGCCGGTCATAAGCAGGTAGAGACTGCATCTCGACAACCTCAACCCCAAAGGTTTTTGCTTGCTCCCGCTGGTGCCCGTTCATAGTGCGAATTCCCACCTGCACTAGCTTTTTTGCCAGGCCCTCCTCCATGATGCGCGCAAATGGGCACGCGTGCGAAAGCCGATTTCCTTCAAACTCGTCATACAAATCGGGATGCGCATCGAAATGGACGATGGTCAGGTCCGGGTAGCGCTTCCCCAAGGCCCTGAGGATTGGGTATGTGATCGAGTGATCTCCGCCAAGAGAGACGGGCTGTTCGCCCTCTGCAAGTGAGCCATGTATGGTCTGCTCGATTGCGGCAAAAGCATTTTCATCCCGTAGCTGCAAATCGCCACGGTCTGCGAACGCTCCTGGCCCGCTCACATCAACACCCACCTCGCTCCACAGGTTCGACGCGTCGCTGTGCATGGACTCCCGGATCTTCGCCGGAGCGCCTGCCGCTCCGCGCATGTAAGAAGAGTTCGCGTCGAAGGGAATCCCTATTAGAGTTAGCATGACTGTGCTCGGTGCATTCTTCTCATGGGTAAGCGGGCGCTTCTACCTCCAAAAATGTTTGTACAGGAATCGCTGTATGCCGATGGATCTTCTGTGAAATTCTTTTAACCCAAATTTTATTTAACTTGGTTCCAACCACGATTTGGGCCGTAACTGAGCATCTGCAGGTTCAACTCGTCCATGTGGATCTCTTTTCTTCTGGAATTCATCTGCGCTTCACCCAACCGTAACTCTGCCGCCATTAACTTGCATTGGTAACCATTCTTTATCCCCCAAGGAGGAAGTTTATGTCTTCGTCCAGCCTGCTGGCGCAAGCCAGGCAGCACTTTGTGGTTGGCACGAGCCTGTTTGCTCTGCTTGTCAACCTTGGAGCGCCGGTCACATCCGCCGCTCAAGCCCCCCCAAGCATACCCGTACAGCCACGCCCATCAAGCATGTCATCGTGATCATCGGAGAAAATCGAACCTTCGATCACGTGTTCGCCACCTATCAGCCGAAGCGTCGAGAAGCCGTCTCGAACCTGCTGTCAAAAGGTATCGTCAATTCTGACGGCACTCCCGGCCCCAACTTCTCTTTAGCCAGTCAGTCCTCCGCCAACGACTCCAGCACCGGACGGTTATCAGCTGGATCCATCCGGCAACGCCGCGTATTCCGTATTGCCGCCGGTCCTTGCCGGTGGATATAGCACGCCACCCTTCCCGGATGTGGCGACTGCCAAGTTTTATGAGAATGGTTTGCCGGACAACTATTACGTCTACCTGACCACCGGCGGCACCGGACTGAATCATGGAGATGTCGACACTCGCGTTCCGAACGCGACCATCTTGCCCTCTGGGCCGTTCCAGTTGACCTCCAAGACCCACCCCTACGACGCCTACGAGAACAGCCCCGTGCACCGTTTCTACCAGATGTGGCAGCAATTTGATTGCAGCGCGTCGAATGCTACAAAACAGAACCCCAGCGGATGCGTGGGCGACCTTTTCCCCTGGGTTGAAGTCACGGTCGGCGCCGGCTCCAACGGCCTCGCCCGGCCCGCCGGCTTCAACGACACCAGCACTAAAGAAGGCTCGACCTCGATGGGCTTCTACAACGTACAGCAGGGCGACGCACCTTACTTTAAGTATCTCGCCGACCACTATGCGATGAGCGACAACTTTCACCAATCTGTGATGGGCAGAACCGGCGCCGACCACGTAATGTTGGGCACTGGCGACGCGATCTGGTTTAGCGACTCCAATGGAAATCCCTCTCAGCCCCAGCACAACCAACTGGTTGCCGCAGGCAGCCCCAATGCCGGCGTTGTGGACGAAATCGAGAACCCGAATCCCCAGTATGGCACCAACAACTACTACACTGAGGATGGCTACGGCGGCGGCTCTTTTGGATCTCCTTCCTACGGAGGTGGGAGCTATACCAACTGTTCCGACTCTACCCAGCCCGGTGTCGCACCGATCACGAACTATCTGAGCTCGCTCAACAAAACCATCAATCCTGGCTGCGATCAGAATCACTTCTATCTTTTGAATGACTACAACCCGGGGTGCTACGGTGATGGCAGGAGCGCGTACGCCGACATCGGCAATCCCAAGGAGACTGTCTTCACAATTCCCCCCTCCCCGCTGCGCGACATCGGCGATGAGTTGAACGAGAAGAACATCTCGTGGGCCTACTACGGCGACCCGTGGAGCGCCTATCTGGCCAATCCGGATGGAAACTATGTGACCCCCGACAACACGTACTGCAACATCTGCAACCCGCTCCAGTAGTCGACCTCAATCATGACGAATCCGTCCAGCCGGGCTAATTTGCAGGACACCACCGTTCTCTATCAGGCAATCCGGAACGGCAAACTGCCAGCAATTTCCTACGTCAAACCCGACGGGTGGCTCGACGGACACCCTGCCTCCTCGAAGCTCAATCTGTTCGAGGGCTTTGTAAAGAAAATCGTGGACGGCGTGCAGGCCAACGAAGACTTGTGGGAGAGTACAGCCATCATCGTTACCTTCGACGAGGGTGGCGGCTACTACGACTCTGGCTACATTCAGCCGCTCGACTACTTTGGTGACGGCACTCGGATACCCACGCTGGTGGTTTCTCCGCACACCAAGCCCGGGCATATCTCGCACACCTACACCGACCACGCTTCGATCCTTAAATTCATTGAGGCCAACTGGAGACTGGCTCCGGTGACGGCTCGCAGCCGGGACAATTTCCCGAATCCCGTAGCCAGTAAGAGCAACCCGTACGTTCCATTGAATAGTCCAGCGATCGGGGACCTGATGGACCTGTTCACCTTTGGGGAGCACGAAGACTAGCAATTGTACCGTCCCTTGGGTAAACGCCAGCCTGATTGGTGTCAACCGCTAAAGCTTGTCGGCGGTTGACACCAATATTCTCGCGGCCTGCTGCCGCGACAACACGTCCTTCAACCGGAAGGCGACGAAGAAAGTGCCGTAATTTCCCGCACTTCTGGCGACTTATTCCCCCCAACGCTTCTAAGTCGAGCGGCCGATCTGCTCGCCCCGAATCCTGCACAGATCGGCCAGCATCCTTTATCCTAGTATCTCGACCTATGGCTACTCCGAAAACTGGTACGAACAGTGCCGCACTCATCGACAAAAACCAAAGTGAGACGCTCCCGCCGCGCCCTGCGTCGACCAACCGCTCCAACCCTGAGCGCGAACGCGTCTTCAGCGCCTTCCGCCAATGGGGATACCTCGAAGGCGACCTCGATCCACTCGGCTTCCTGCGTCCGCGGCCGCACCCCGATCTTCAGATTGAAAACCAGTATGCTCGCGAGGCTCGGGCGCTTTACTGCAGCACCATCGGGGTGGAAATCAACCACATCTCCGATCCGGAACGCCGCAACTGGATCTACCAACGCATGGAATCCGAAGCCGAAGAAGTGGACCAGCAGCGTGCGCTCGATTTGCTCATCCGTGCCGATCTTTTCGAGCAGGTTCTGCAACAGCGTTATCTGGGCAGCAAGCGTTTTTCGCTCGAAGGTGTTACCGCGTTGCTTCCGCTGGTGGATGAAATCCTGGACACAGCCGCGCGACGTGGTGCCATCGAACTCGTAATGGGGATGAGCCATCGTGGCCGGCTGAACGTGATGGCACACGTTGCCCGGCGCGCCCCAGAGGAAATCTTTGCCGGTTTTGAAGATGTCGACCCGCGCAGCGTTCTGGGGAGCGGTGACGTTAAGTACCACATGGGAGCGACCGGCGAATACGTCACCCGCAGTCGCGCCAAGGTGCACATTCACCTCGTGTCGAACCCCAGTCATCTCGAGGCGGTCGATCCGGTTACGGTCGGACGCACTCGTGCCAAGCAAGATCGCACCGGCGAAGGCGGACGTGAAAAATATCTTCCCTTAATCGTTCACGGCGACGCGGCATTCGCCGGGCAAGGCATTCTCGCCGAGACCATGAACTATGCCGACCTCAAGGGCTACACCGTGGGCGGCACGATTCACGTCATCGTCAATAATCTTCTGGGATTCACTACGAGCTACTTCGAAGAGCATTCGACGCGCTTCGCAGCATGCATCGCTCGGCGCCAGTCCATTCCCATCTTCCACGTGAACGGCGAGGATGTGGACGCCGTGCTGCGTGTGGCTCGCCTGGCCACCGAATACCGCTACACCTTCGGCACTGACGTGGTGATCGACCTCATCGGGTATCGTCGCCATGGCCACAGCGAAGTGGACGATCCCACCATCACGCAGCCGCTGCTCTACGAAAAGATCAAAGCACATCTGCCCTTGTGGGAAATTTACGCTGATGACATCGGTGCAACCGACGCCCAAGCCCAAGCCGCTGCAATCAAAGCCGAGTTCGAGGCCGCCCAGACAAAAGCCGGCTCTCTCCAGAAGAAACCGACCCTGCGCGACCTGCCCAAGTATTGGGACCAATATTATGGCGGCCGCTACAAGCCGGAATTTGAAGTGGAGACTGGAATTTCTCTCGAAGAGCTGGCGCAGCTCACTCCATCGCTGACGTCTTATCCGGAAGGTTTCCACATTCACCCTAAAGTGAAGAAATTGCTCGACCAACGCGCCGAGATGGGTACCGGCAAGCGTGCGGTCGACTACGGGATGGCGGAAGCTCTGGCCTTCGCCAGCCTGGTAAAGCAGGGCGTGCCAGTTCGTCTTTCCGGACAAGACTCGCGCCGCGGTACCTTCAACCAGCGCCACTCCGTGCTCACCGACATAGAAAACGAAGATGAACATGTTCCGCTGGAGAACATCGCGCCCGGTCAGGCGCGCTGTGAAGTCCACAACTCGACGCTATCAGAAGCCGGCGTGCTCGGTTTTGAATACGGATATAGCCGCGACTACCCCGAAGCCTTGGTGCTCTGGGAGGCGCAGTTCGGCGACTTCGCCAATGTCGCGCAAGCCATCATCGATCAGTTCATCTCCGCCGGAGAGGCCAAGTGGAACCTGCTCTCCGGCCTGGTTCTGCTTTTGCCCCACGGCTACGAAGGCCAGGGTCCGGAACATTCCAGCGCCCGCATCGAACGTTTTCTCCAACTCGCCGCGAAGGACAACATTCAGATCTGCCAGCCGTCAAACGCCGCCCAATATTTCCACCTGCTGCGGCGGCAAGCATTACGCCACTGGCGCAAGCCGCTGATCGTGTTCACGCCCAAGAGCATGTTGCGGCACCCGGATGCATCATCGCCGATCGAAGATTTCACTCATTCAAATTTCCTCAACGTGCTGCCCGACACCGAAGTGGGCGAAGCCGAGCGGATTCTGGTGGGCAGCGGCAAGATCGTTCACGAATTGCGGGCGCAAAGAAAAAAGAGAAAAGATTCATCCGCCGCCATCGTCGCCCTGGAACAGATGTATCCGTTTCCGGAGAAGCAACTGACAGAAGAGTTCGCCCGCCACCGCCCCGGGGCGGACATCGTCTGGGTCCAAGAGGAGCCCGCCAACATGGGAGCCCTCTTCAACATACTTCCGCGGCTGCGGCGCATCGCCGGCCAAGGCCACGTTCTGTCGGTGAAGCGCTCAGCAAGTGCGAGCCCCTCTACCGGCAGTGCCAAAGCCCACGAGGTCGAGCAGAAAACGCTCCTAACTCTAGCCTTTACGACGAAAGCTTAACTAAGAACCAGGGGATCGCCGCCACCTAGGGACAGCCGACAGCCGCCTCGGCTGTCCAGCGAGCGAAGCGAGGCCCCATGGGGCGCGGCCGCCCACCCGTCCGCGAAGCCTTCGATGGGGCAACCACAAAAACGCAACCAAGCGGTCCGAAAGACCCCCAGCGAGTTTGCTTTTGGGTGGCGAAGCGCTTTCAGCGCTGCGAATTATGCTTCCTTGTCAATATTAATGAGGGCGCTTTAGCCCCTGGGCGTTCCGTCACTGCACCTGCGCGAAGATGTTACCCTACCCTTCTTCGCCTCCATGCCCCGCCGCCCCCAACCTCTCCGCATCGCCATCGACACCGGTGGCACCTTCACCGACTGCGTCTGGGCCGAGCACGGCCACATTCGCGTGCTGAAAGTCTTCTCCACCCCGGCCGATCCCTCGCAGGCCATAGTTGAAGCCTTACAAAAAATCACCCACGAAGGCGCACTAGTCCTCTTGCACGGCACCACCGTAGGCACCAACACTCTGCTCGAGCGTAAAGGAGCCCGCACTGCTCTCGTCACCACCGCCGGTTTCGAAGACGCCATCGAGATTGGCCGCCAAAATCGCTCCAAGCTCTACGACTTCTTTTTCGATCGCCTTGAGCCGCTGGTCCTCAAAGATCTCCGTTTCGGCATCAACGAACGCACCGCCAGCGACGGCGAAATTCTCACGACGCCAGCCAAAGAAGATCTACGCTCGCTGTTTTCCCAGGCCGCTGCCCAAAAACCGCAATCCATCGCCATTTCGCTGCTCTTCTCTTTCGCAAATCCGAAAAACGAACGAACAGTCGCCGAAGCCCTAGGCTTGCTCGAAGTTCCGCTCTCCATCTCCCACCAAATCCTCCCCGAATTTCGCGAGTACGAACGAACCTCAACCGTAGTAATCAACGCCTACCTGCAGCCAATAATGCAAAGTTACTTGGAAAGCCTGGAAACCCGCGCCCATAGAGACGTTGCACGCAACGTCTCTTCCTCACGGAACCCCGGACTGCGAAGCCCCCGCATCTTCGTCATGCAGTCGAGCGGAGGCATCACCGCCCTGGCCTCCGCAGCCCGCGAACCTGTCCGCACCGTGCTCTCCGGCCCCGCCGGAGGAGTAGTCGGCGCCGCCGCAACCGCCCGTCTCTCCGGCTTCGAGCGAATCATTGCCTTCGATATGGGAGGCACTTCCACCGACGTCTCCCTCGTCGACCGCGCCATTACCACTGCCAGTCAGGCCGAAGTCGCAGGGTTTCCGGTCGGCGTTCCCATGCTCGACATTCACACGGTCGGCGCCGGAGGAGGCTCTCTCGCCCGCTTCGACGCAGCCGGCGTGCTGCACGTCGGTCCCGAGTCGGCGGCAGCTGATCCGGGTCCGGTCTGCTACGGCCGGGGCCTGCAGCCCACGGTCACGGATGCCAACCTGCTTCTGGGACGCCTGCAGCCACACTGTTTCCTCGGCGGTGATTTCACGCTCGACCTGGAGCGCACGCAACGCGTCACCCGCGATTGGCTGAAAAAAAATCGATCCAACCTTACGCTGGAACGGTTTGCCGCCGGAGTCATTCGCGTGGTCAACGCCACCATGGAGAAGGCCATCCGCGTCGTCTCCATTGAACGGGGACGCGATCCGCGAGACTTCGCCCTGGTCGCCTTCGGCGGCGCTGGAGGTCTCCACGCCTCCGCCTTGGCCGAATCCCTCAGCATCCCACATGTGATCGTACCCGCTATGCCCGGAGCTCTTTCTGCCCTCGGCATACTGGTCAGCGATGTGGTCAAGGACTATTCCCGGACCGTGCTGTGGCGCGTTTCAGGCGAAGCTGACGACCTGCGCAAGTTGCCTTCCGCGCGACTGGCCAAAGAATTCGCTTTGCTGCAGAAGCGCGCTGTCAAGGATTTTCACTCAGAACGCTGGCAAGGAAGAGTGCAATATCGACGCAGTGTCGATCTTCGCTACCATGGCCAGGGATATGAACTTAACTTGCCGCTCACGAAGAATTTAATCCCCGCCTTTCAGCGCGAACATCAGCAACGCTATGGCTATGCCCATCCCAGTCGAGAGGTCGAACTGGTTACGCTGCGGCTCCGCGCCGTCGTGAAATCACAGCCGCTGAAGGCCAATCTGGCCCATGTGAACAAGATGGTCCATGTGGGGACGGCCGCCCACGGCCGTCCAGGCCGAGCAAACCTCGGCTCGCCTTTCACACCCAAAGCGCCGGTCCTCTTCGACGGCAAAAAACTCTGGACAGCAATCCGCTCTCGCGACACCCTGCAACCCGGCAAGAAATATTCGGGCCCAGCCATCGTCACCGAATACAGCGCGACCACAGTCATTCCACCCGGCAATGGTTTCCATGTAGACCCTGCGGCTAACCTGATTGTTACAATCCGGTGAAAACATTCAGTTCCTATCGCTCAGTTCTGGGTCGGCGGTACTTCTTGCAGCTACAATATCTTTGTGAAACCAAGCATATTTGTTGTCGAAGACGATCCGGACATTTCCCGGCTGGTGCGTCTTCATCTGGAAAATGAAGGCTTCCCGGTACGCGTCTACCTTAACAGTACGGCGGTAATCTCCGACGCTGAACGCCAACGCCCGGCGTTGTTCGTACTCGATATCATGGTCCCCGGCAGGGATGGTCTCGAACTCTGCCGCACCATTAGGCAGACTCTTGGCCTCGCCTCGGTCCCCGTCATCTTTCTCACGGCCAGGAGCAGCGAATCTGATCGCGTCCTGGGTCTGGAACTGGGCGCGGATGACTACATCGCCAAACCTTTCAGTCCGCGCGAACTAGTGGCCCGGGTCAAAGCGGTGCTGCGGCGTTTCGAGCGCCCACTTCTGCCCAGTCCTTTGCAGGTGGGTGAAATTGAGATCGACCCCTCAGCCATGACTCTCACCGTGCGCGGCCAAACCGTTCCCACCACCGCTACCGAATTCCGTCTGCTCGACTATTTCGCGCGCCATCTCGGTCGCGTCTTCACCCGCGACCACCTGCTCGACTCGGTCTGGCGCGATACTTCTTACGTGACACCGCGGTCGGTTGATGTTTATGTCCGTCGCATCCGCGAGAAAATTGAACCCGATCCGGAAAATCCGCGCTACCTAAAGACCGTCCGCGGAGCGGGTTACCGTTTCGAGGCGCCGAAGTGAAGAATCGCATTTTCTTCAAACTGCTGGCTGCTTTTGTCGCCGTGATAGCCGTCGCAACCTTTATTTTTGATTTCACTCTGCGCGGTGCCTGGGAATCTTCACTGCGAACCGAGATTGAGCGCAATCTCACGCAGAAGACCCTCTTGTTCGCCCACCGCGTCGAAACCGTTCGCAATCATTCTCTTCCTGACGTTGCTGCCCAGGAAGGACAGGCAGCCGGCGCAAGCGCTATTGTTATCGACGTTACCGGCAGAGTGCTGGCCGCTTCAGAGTCCAATCCTGCCTCCATGGAAAACCAGGCTCAACGCAAGGAATTCGCCGCCGCTCTCGCAGGAAACATCGGCACCGACGAGCGTCGCAGCGCGACCTTGGGTATTCCCTTTCTTTACGTGGCGGCGCCTGTTTCTGGCGGTGCCGTGCGATTGGCCTATCCACTCTCGGATGTGGAGGCTATCTCCGGAAAGGTCTTTCGTGGATTGGCGATATCCTCAGCGCTGGCTTTCCTTGTCGCCCTAGTGGTGGCGGCGGTCGCAGCGACCTGGACCGCCCGCCGCCTGGAGCGCATCGTAGACATTGCGGGCCGTATCGCGGAAGGCGATCTGCGGGCCCGCGTCGACGATGCCTCTCAGGATGAAATCGGCCGTGTTGCCGGGGCTATCGACGCGACCGCCCGCCACCTGGAGCGCACTTTCGCCGCGGTTCGCTCGAGCCAGTATCAGCTCGAGACCCTGCTCAACAGCATGCAGGATGCCGTCATCGCGGTCAGCGCCGATGGGTTGGTTCAGTGGGCTAACCAGCCGATGGACCGTCTCGTGCCGCGGCGCACGCGTTTACAAGCGCCCGTAGTGGAGACCATTCGGGACCCTGATTTTTTGGCAGCTGTCAAAAGTGCCACCGAGGCCCGCGAAGTGAAGACCGCACGGGCCACCTCCATCATTCCCGGTCGCGCCTTCGACGTGACCGCAGCGCCTTTGCCTGATGGTGGCGCGGTGGCCGTGTTGCGCGACCTCACCGAAACCGAGCGCGTGGAAAAAACCCGTCGCGACTTTATCGCCAACGTTTCTCATGAATTGCGCACTCCCCTCACTTCCATTCAGGGTTATTCCGAGACTCTTCTCGACAACTCCTCGGAAAATGGCGCGCCCACCAGGGAATTTATCGAAATCATTCGCAAGAATGCTACCCGCATGTCGCGACTCACGGAGGACTTGCTTACGTTGGCGAGAGTTGAGTCGGGGGAGACTCGATTCGATATCGAACCGGTTTTGCCGAACGAACTATTGCATGATGCCGAGGAAAGCTTCCGCGAGATTGCGCGGACTCATGGTATTGATCTTCAAATCGAAGAACTGCAAGCGCAAGCCATCCACGCACGATCCGGTGGTCAGTCGACGCAGACGCTGACAGCCGTGCTGGCCGACCGGGAAGCCATTCACCAGACCTTCGCCAACTTAATCGACAATGCCCTCAAGTACGGCGCGTCGGGGGGCCGGATTGTGCTGGGAGCGCGCCCCGTCCCCCAAGCCGTGGAATTCTATGTCCGCGACTTTGGTGCGGGCATACCTTCCCAGCATCTGCCGCGCCTGTTCGAGCGCTTCTACCGTATCGACAAGGCACGCTCTCGCGAGTCGGGGGGCACTGGTCTCGGCCTCGCCATTGTCAAACACATTGTGCGCGCCCACCGGGGCTCGATCCACGCCGAAAGTGAACTTAACCACGGCTCGATGTTTGTGTTCACCCTCCCCACAGCCTGACCAGCCCTCTGCGCGACTTTGCGTACATTCTCCGCGGCCTCTGTGCGGAATTTCTCCGCTCCCTGTGCGTTTTAAGATTCTAGGTTTTTGCCTCTTGCCACCGATAAAGTCAAGAATTTACGTGTTTTTAACCACATCCTGCGAAAAATACCTTATGCTTGAGCGCGAGGGCATTCATCTCATGAGCAGTGCCAGCCTCGAGAATCCCGCCGCCGAGCCCGCGCACAAACATCTGGTACGCCGCACCGTGGAGGCCTGTCGTTTGGCCAAGGAAGCTGCCGGCGCGGCGGCCGAGGGCATCGCCACGGGCTCTACCATCCTGCTCAATTCGTTGCGTCAGCGCGAACGCGAACTCGACGCCATCGATCGCGAAATCGATGATGGCGTTACCACCGCTATCACCGAAGTCGGCCCCGCTGAGGCGCGAGAACTTTTGGCCTGCATGAAGTTCATGATCGGGTTGGAGCGCATCGGAGACCTTCTCCTGAGCTTTGCCAATGGCGCGCTGGCCGCCGGCGGAAGGCTCGATCCGCAGGACATGCGCGAGCTTACGCAGATGGCTACGATCCTGGAAAAAATGCTCACCGATTCTGGCAGCGCATTTTCCACTCGCGACATCGAACAGGCAGTCGACGTGCTCCGCGCCGACGCCGAAATGGATCGGCTGCGCAATCTGATTTTCCTCCGACACATCGAGAACCCCGAAAACGTGCCACGGCAGGCCAGCCTGCAAGTTATCTTCATGACCCAATCGCTCGAGCGCGCGGGAGATCACGCCAAGAATCTGGCCGAAGAAGTTTGCCACGTAGTCAGCGGCCACACTGTCCGCCACGTCCTGATGGCCTACGATAAGCCCCTGGAGAAGAGACTCGCCGCGTCCCTCCGCCGCCGCGAAGAGCAGCGCTAAATCGCCCTAGCCCTACCGGATGGTTCACCTTGCGAGTGATCCTCTAGAAAGTCACCCGCACCCCTAATTGGGCGGCAAACGGAATACCCACGGTAGTCCCCGGCCCGAAAAAATCCCCGAGTCCGCCCGCAGGGATCTCCAGTTGCTTCAGGCTGGTGATGGGCTGGAGTTGAACGCAAGCGGGAAAGTCGAGACAAATATTCGTTGCGTTTCCGGAAGCCACGTCTGCAGGCCGAACCGGAAGTGCTGCTATAGTGCCCACGTAGTTGGCGCCGGGATTATTGCGGTTGAAGAGATTGAAGAACTCGGCGAACGGCCGAATCTCCAAGCGATCGCCGAACTGGAAAGGGCGGCTTACGCTCAGATCCATCTGAATGTAGGGCGTGCCACGGAATTCGTCGAGGCCGGTGGGAACACCATTCACCGAAATGCGCTGGCTATTATCGGCGGTCGTGATGGTAAAGGGGCGGGCGCTTTCAGCCTGGGTCAGGGTAGTCAGTTCAAAACCGCCCGGAATGTACACCGTGCCTGCCAGCACGAAGCGGTGACGGACGTCTTCGCCGGATGGGCCATAATCGCCGGGAGCAAAGGCGTTCAGCGGATTGCATACTCCGTTCACGTAGTCAAAGATTTCCCCTAGGACGCATCCCCACGTCTGAGCGTGCGCGAGCGTGTAATTGGCGACCAGATGGAAGCGGCGGGAGACGTGTCCCTGTACGCGCAGCATGAGCGCGTTGTAGCTGGAGCGATTGTCGGACCGAAAAACCGTGGCCGCGAACGGATGGGCGCGATAGGAGTGGTTCCCTTCTTCGTGCGTGTAGTCCGCACTTACGGTCCAATCGGGATTGAATGCATGCTGGACGCCGGCTGTCGCGTGGAGTGCGTACGGCGTTTTGTAATTTGGATCGATCAGGGCGGCCGGAGGGTTGGATCCCCCGTTTACAGCTTGCAAGGCGGCAGCCCATCCGTTCTGCGCCAGGTCGTTGTAAAACAGTCCGAAGCCGGCTCTGATGACGGTGTTGCCGCTATCGCCCGGGGAATAGGCGATTCCCAGTCGCGGACCAAATTGCTTGCGGTAGTCCTGAGGTGCGCGCATCGGAAGTCCAAACGAGGGCAACAGAGGAAATGAGGGATTGGCTTCCTGGCTGCGGCCGGAAGCGATGAAGAGTCCGAAGGTCGTCTGATACCGGACGCCATAGTTGAGCGTGAAGTGGCGCGAGACTCGCCACGAATCTTGAGCATAGAGTGCCAGCCGCTGGATGTTTTGTGAGAAGCTGCCGTCACTCGCAGGCGTGGTGGTGGCTCCTGCTGCGAGATCGGCGGTGAAAACTGCGGGGGGCTGACTTAGGTAAAAGATCGGGTCCTGAGGGAACGCGTAAAGCGTCTCCTGATTTCCTGGAAAAGCGCCACCGAGTACCGGTTCGTGAATCAAGTTGACGCCGAACTTGAACGAGTGGTCTCCCGTAGCGTGAGTTAGGTCGTAACGGAATTGATATTTTTCCTGATTGCGCAGCGACGGAAAAACCGTAATAGGGGTGGCAAACTGATTGTCCCCGTAGGTCTCGAGGCCAGAGGTGGTCAGGGTGGTGGAACTAAACGGAAATGCGAGAGCGAAGCCCAGAGTTGAATTGCGGGTCTGCGTGAGGTGCAATTCGCTGGCGTCGAAGATGAAGGTGCTGAGCCAAGTAGGGCTAAACGCGTAGGTGTTATTGATGACCGTGTTCCAGTAGTTGTTGTGCGTGGTAAGTCCGGCGGACGGCAGTGTAGCTTGCTGCACCAGCGCGTTGTGTGTGAGATAGCTGTCTTCAGAGGTACGCAGGAGCCACTGCGACTTCCTGGACTGCGCCCAGTCGAAACGAAGCGAGCCAAGGTAATCGCGGAAGGGAATGGGAACATTTTGAGGGACGCTGATCGAACTGACCCCGGCAATCAAGCCTTTTGATGCCAGGGTTGCGAGCGCGTCGAACTGTCTGGTGCTGGCAGGACTGTAGGCGATGCTGGCGTTCTCGTGGACGTACTCGAAGGAGGAGAAGAACCAGATTTTATCCTTCTTAATCGGGCCGCCGAGTGTGGCCACATAATTCTGGCGGGAGAACGGCTGCTTGGGATTGGACTGACAGCCTTGCGGCATGCACGTCTTTGCCGGATTCTCGATTGGGAACCGGGCGTTGAGTGCCGCGGCGCGCTCGTAGAAGGCAGCGTCGCCGTGCCAATCATTTGTACCGCGCTTGGTTGTGATTACGACGGAGCCGGCGGTTGTGCCGCCAGTATCGGCATCTTCATTCGCGGTGCGAACGGCGAATTCCTGGATGGCGTCGGGAGAAAAATTCTGCAGAAAGCCACCGATCCAGTCATCCGAATTGTCCCCACCGTCGACGGAGAGATCGTTGTTAAGTCCGGAGCTTCCACCGGTTGAGACGGCGGTGATGCGGGCTTTGGTGGGATCCGAGGGCTCGACGGGCTCGGTTCCGGGAGCGAGATAGGCGATGTTGGCGAAGCTGCGGGCCGCGAGCGGAAGAGTCTGCAAGTCGTGATTGCTGATGACTCCTTGATGTACTGCGCTCGCCAGATCGATGGGCTGCGTCGTGATTGAAGAAGTTTGACCCGAAACATTGATAGTCTCGGGCGCTGCTAGAGGCTTGAGCGTGACCGTGACATCGCGGACAGAGCTGATGGTGACGGAAACATCCGCCTGGGCTTGTGCGAATCCCACTACACTCACCGTAATCCGGTACGAACCTGGCAGCAGATCGTCGATGCGGAACTCTCCGCGATCCTCGCTGCTGGCCTCGCGCTGGATGGAGGAATCGAGTGACCGAGCCACGACTTTGGCAGAAGGGATGCGAGCACCAGTGGAATCCTGAACTGTGCCACGGAGCGATCCCTTGGAGTTTTGTGCGGATAGTGCGGCGACGAGGGCGATAATCAGCGCGACCACAGAGATAGCTTCTCTGAGCAGAAGACTCCTCACCTAAATGGACTGGCGGCACAGGGTGTCCAGGCCACAGAGCACCTTCGGCTGGCGCCTTTGCCGCATTGCTGCGGACCGGAGCCGGTCCACACCAGCAAGCGAGAATAGCTTGACAACTACGACTACTACCAGACGTCGTAGAAAAGTTGGGCGATCGAAATGGATTCGGGTGGGTGGATTTCAATCCGACCAGCGCTGCGGAGTTCGGTCCCAGCGATGATTCTTTAGCTCTGCAAGCAAACCTCGATCGAGCGGACCTGCCTCACTGGCGGCGATGTTCTGCCGCACATGCTCGGGCTTGCGCATGCCCGCTATGGTAGTGCTGACTGTGGGATTCGACAGGATAAAACGCAGGGCCATCTCCGGTAATGTCATTCCTTGCGGCAGGATTTTCTTAAGGTTGTCGACGCGTTTTATGGTGTTGGCCAGGTTTTCCGGTCCAAAATACAGGGAACGCCAATCATCTTTAGGGAAACGTGTCTTCGCCGTCATGTTGCCGCCCAGGCTGCCCTCATCGAGCGGCACTCGGGCAATGACGCCGATGTTGAGTTCTCGGCAAACCGGGAAGAGTTCATCCTCTGGCGACTGATCGAAGATGTTGTAGATCACTTGGACGGTGTCGACCAGTCCGGTCCGCAGTGCCTTGATGCCGTTCTCCGGCTGCCAGCGATTCAAGCTCAGGCCGAAATATTTGATCCGTCCATTTGTTCTGAGCTTTTCGACCGTGGAGTGGAAGTCGGGTTCGTTGGTCCAGGTGTCGTCCCACACGTGAAATTGCAGGACGTCGATTGAATCGATGTGCAGGTTCTTGCGGATGAGGTCCGTATACTTGAAGACGTGCTCCGGAGAAAATACATCGTGGTACTTATATTTGGGCAGCGCCGGCCACTGCAAATTTCCGGGAGGAATTTTTGAGGCCGCATAGAGCCGCTTTCCCTCATTCCGAGACATGATTTCGCCGAGCAGGCTGTCGCTCTTGCCGTCGCCGTAAGCCCATGCGGAGTCAAAGAAGGTGCAGCCGAGATCGACCGACAACTGCAGAGACGCGAGAGACTCCCTGTCGTCGGATCCGCTCCAGCCGCTCATGCCCCAAAGCCCATAGGCAATGTCGCTGACTGTAAAACCGGTACGGCCCAGCTTGCGGTATTTCATGCGTTCTCCCGTGGTTTTATTCGATTCTCTCTGCTTCCTCGCTGAGCGGCTCTAGCGCAGTATCGGCAAGCACAGGCACGGTTTGATGGCGAAATCCAGCGCCGCCATTTCTTCCAACGCGGGATGCAGTTGCGAATCGCGGCAGGGCTCCAAAGTGATCACGAAGGGAAGCGCCGCCTTCTCGTATCCAGGCTTTTGCAGTACCGCATCGATGTTCAATCCGTGCGCCGAGAGAATGGCGGCAAGCTTCGCGATGATTCCGGGTTGGTCCTTGACCAGAAAGCGCAAATACCACCGGGTCTCAAAATCGCAGCTCACTTTGGGTGCGAGGAACTGTTGCGGCCAGTG
>Ga0070708_100000531_pt1 | contig 28697 bp, 26 predicted proteins | sample KBSK5503metaG_FD_65469 | JGI IMG/M metagenome (GOLD analysis project Ga0070708, IMG submission 65469) | Corn, switchgrass and miscanthus rhizosphere microbial communities from Kellogg Biological Station, Michigan, USA - KBS K5-50-3 metaG | ecosystem: Host-associated > Plants > Roots >... | reverse complement strand
TCAACTGGGGAAGGAGATGCAGAACCCAATTGTTTCTCCGGCAACTGGCCAAGATAAACCAATTGCGAAGAGCATCGAGCCTACCCAGGCTTCTGTTCTCGACACCTCTGACGATTTCCAAGTCAGCCAGAAATGCTCTGAAGGCGTACTGGACGAAAAGACTTGCAAGTTTCATTGGGGTCCGGCGCTGGGCCAGTTGGGTGAATACCTCGGAATCGAGACTGGATGGAATCTCGCCACTAACTATTGGGTGAGAAGGCTGACCTTCCATGGTCATTTTGTGCAGGATTACTTCCAAGCAGTCGAGGGTTTTTCTTTTTCTCGTTGGGACGATGACAACCCTGCCTACGATGACTATTTGGGTCACCCCATGATGGGCGCGATAGCCATGGACATTTACATTCAGAACGATCCGCGCGGAAAGTTGCTCGAACTCCAGAACACAAAAGCATATTGGCACAGCAGGCTCCGGGCGCTTTTATGGTCTGCGATCTATAGCGCACAGTGGAAATTGGGCCCGATTAGCGAAGCTTCGTTCGGTAATAGTGGCGGCAGGGGGTGGTTCTACGACCCAAGCGACCACAAGATAACAAACGGAACGGGCACCGTTGGCCTGGTCGTGACACCGATCGGGGGGTGGATTTGGAACATGGCCGAGGATTCCCTTGACGAGCACATGATTGTGCACCTTGAGAGGAAGAGCAACAATCCTCTATATCTTTTCAGTATCCAAATCCTGAACCCCTGTCGGGCTTTTTCCAATCTTTTGCGCTTTAAGGCCCCTTGGTATCGCGACAACCGGCCTGTCCGCCGCCCGTTTGAAGTCGTGGCTCGGTGACGATTGCTGAAACCGAGTTGAACCATGCGTGCCATCGCAAGGCGCTGGCCGAAGTCTCCCCAACTCTTAGGTCTGTCTGGCTTTGTTCGGTTCCACGCACTACCAACCTCAAACTGTCACTTTCAGTCGAATGAAAATCATTAGCCTCGCCAAGACGCTTCTGCGCAAGAACGCATGGTTTATTGGTGCGTTCCAGGCTTTTTTGACACTCACCTCGCTCCTGCTGGCCTGGCTCTTACGGTTCGATTTCACGTTGCCGGATCGGGTGTTGCTGTTGTCGGCCGCCCCCCTCCTCATTTTGGTCCGCGTGGCCTTCATTGCCCGGTTCGGCCTGTTGCACGGCTGGTGGAAGTACACGGGCCTAAGCGACGCACTGGATGTTGTTAAATCTGTCGTTGGCGGTTCAGTGGTCTTTATTCTGCTGATGCGGTATCTGCTCCACGCGCTGACGTTCCCGCGCGCGGTTTATGTGCTGGAACCCTTGTTGACCGCCGGAATCCTGATCAGTGTGCGAGCCTTCTCGCGCATTCTCGCCGAATCGGTTCGCCAGGATCTCACATCCTCGGCAAAAGTAGTTCTCATTGGGGCGGGCGTCGGAGCTCAAACGGTGGTCCGGGAGATCAAGCGGCCCGAAAGCGGATATTCCCCGATCGGATATGTAGACGATGATCCCTCGAAGCTGAAATTGAAAATCGAAGGTATTCCAGTGATCGGAACCGTCGACCAAGTCCCTGAACTGGTGAATTCCTACGCGATCGACGAGGTTCTGATTGCGGTCCCATCCGCCTCATCGAAGCAGATGCAACGCTTCGTGGAAGTGTGCCAGCGCGCGAGGGTGAAATTCCGTACCGTTCCTGCCCTCCGGGACGTCATCGCGCAACGGGTGAGCCTCAGCGACTTCCGCGAGGTGGACCTGGAAGACCTACTGGGAAGGGATCCGGTCAAAACCGATCTGCAATCCGTCAGAACCGCGATTCATGGGCGCTCCGTCATGGTAACCGGCGCAGCAGGTTCCATTGGCTCGGAACTTTGCCGGCAGATTCTTGAATATGAACCCCGCACCCTCATCTGTGTGGACCGGAATGAAACTGGAATGTTTTATCTGGAACAGGAACTGCTGCGCCACAGACCAGGAACGGCGCTTCGATTTCACGTGGCGGATGTTGGGGATCGCAGACGGATGCAATGTATCCTCAATGAAGTCCGCTCAGAGACCATTTTCCATGCGGCTGCTTACAAGCACGTGCCGATGATGGAAGTGAATGTGCGTGAGGCTGTGCAAAACAATGTCTTCGGATTGCTGAGCCTGCTCGCAGTTGCCTGTGAGAAGGAATGCGCTACGTTTATCCTCATCTCGTCGGATAAGGCGGTCAACCCTTGCAGCGTAATGGGTGCCACCAAGCGAATTTGCGAACTGATCATCTCCCATCAGCCTACCGACGGCATGCGCTGTCTGTCAGTGCGCTTTGGCAACGTGCTTGGCTCCAACGGGAGTGTGATCCCGGTGCTTCAGGAGCAGTTGCGGAAGAATGAAGCGCTTACTATCACCCACCCTGAGATGACACGCTTCTTCATGACAACGCGAGAGGCCGTTTCGCTCGTTCTTCAAGCGTCGCTGATAGGCGAGAAGGGTGACACGCTGGTCCTCGATATGGGACGTCCGGTGCCGATTCTGGAGTTGGCGCGAACACTCATTCGATTGTCGGGCAAGAACGAGGCGGAGGTTCCCATTCGTTTCACTGGTTTCCGCCAGGGCGAGAGACTCAGCGAGGAACTTTTCTACCAGGCTGAAGAGGTCTCTCCGACATCATCTGCCAAGATCAAGAGAGCGCGGAGCGCATGCCAGGACTGGCCCGAACTGCACAGCCGGTTGGAGGAACTCGAGGCGACGCTGTTTGTGAACCGGTCTGACCTCACTCGTAGCAAGATCAAAGAAATCGTTCCTGAATACTCGAACTCGTCCAATCGCAATGCGGCCACGGACGAGAGCGAAGAATCGTGGGAAGCCGCGGCCAGCCCTTCGCGAAAAAAGCCCTTCGTTGATACGCTCCTGGCAGGCGATTGAAAGATCTCGCTGCCCCCTCCATTCCGTTCTGTTCACGACCTTGAGGTCTTCCTACGGCTCCGCTCGGAGCCGTAGGCCTTCTAATAACGCCAGACTCCGTCGGACAGACCTGCGATCCCATCTGCCGGCCCCGCGTACCCGACTCCCTCAATTTGCTGGCAACGTCAACTAGAAGTCCCCCCTCATATAGGTAATTTACAAGGTTTTTACAAACCCGTGACAACGTGAGGAGTCTGCCATTCTAACGTTTGAGTGATTTTTGACGCGCACACTGAGTCTGTGGCTCCCCCCAGTGGCAAAGCATTTTCAGAGGATTTCGAGGAGAGGATATGTGAAACAAACGGCAGCGATTTTTGGCAGGTCGCATCTCAAGGCTGTGGTTCTGGCTCTTCTTCTCTTTGTGCTTCTCGGCGTTGTCCCGTTCCTAGCGCGCTCACATGGCCAGAGCGAAAGGGGAATAGTACTCGCCGGGCGGATAGGTGCCAGCGGAGTGGTCACCTCGAGCAAGAACCCTCTGCAAATCGCCCTGCTCCATTGGTACAACGCGAACCTCACGACACAATTTACTGTGGGAACGAGTCCCTACGGCATGGCCTTCGATGGAGCCAACATCTGGGTGGCCCTAAATGGCAGCCGCAAAGTCACTAAGCTGCGAGCGAACGATGGTTTCAACCTGGGCAGCTTTTCCGTGGGCACAAACCCCACAGGGGTGGCTTTTGATGGAGCCAATATTTGGGTCGCAAACATCAATAGCAACAACGTGACTAAGCTGCAAGCCAGTAACGGCGCCGTGCTCGGCACTTTTGCCGTAGGAACACAGCCGGTGGGGATAGCCTTTGATGGGACCAACATCTGGGTGACGAATAATGGCAGCGGCAACGTCACCAAGCTGAAAGCTAGTAACGGCGCTGTGCTCGGGACCTTTCCGGTGGGAACCTTTCCTGCTGCCGTGGCCTTTGACGGGACCAACATTTGGGTGGCCAATAACGGCAGCGCTAATGTGACCAAGATGTCGATCAGTGGCGCTATTCTCGGCACCTTCGGCGTGGGAAGCCAACCCGGTGGGGTAGCGTTTGATGGGACCAACATCTGGGTGGCGAATTTCGGCAGCAACAATGTCACCAAGCTGGCCACCAGCGGGACGGTGCTTGGAACCTTCCCCGCGGGAAGTGGCCCCAGCGGGATTGTTTATGACGGGGCCAACATCTGGGTGACGGACTTCAACAGCACGACGGTGACGAAGTTGCTCGCCAGCACCGGCGCGACCGTTGGCACCTTTACCGTCGGAAGGGCACCCGTAGCCGTGGGCTTTGACGGGGCCAACATCTGGGTTTCGAATTTCAATGCCACCACGGTTTCGAAACTTTAAGGAGGCGGCCGGGTCAAACAGCACTGAATTGTCGCGAACTCCGCCTAAAGCTACAGGGCGGCAGTCCTGTTTGGGCTTTGCGGCCTGACTTGAGAAGGATGTTGTGATGTCAGAAGTAAAGTTGCAAGTGTTCCTGCTCGCAGAGAACCGGTTGTTCCGAGAGGCCCTCACCCGCCTACTGAACAAGAAGGTGGACGTTCGCGTGGTGGGCGCCGACGCTTTCAGCGCAGGGGTGTTTGAACGTATTGCCGAACTGCGGCCTGATATTCTGCTGTCCGATTCCAAAGCAATTTCGCTCTCCGATCTGCAGATAGTCCCACAACTCCGAAAGCTCCTTCCCGGCCTGAAGGTCGTCATGATCGGCATGGATCCCGATCATAAGCTTTTCCTGCATGCAGTGCAGCAAGGCGCCGTGGGGTACGTTCTGAAGGATGCGTCGGCAATGGAAGTAGCGGCAGCAGTTCGCGCCGTGATGAATGACGAAGCATTCTGTCCGCAGAACTTGCTGTTGAGCTTGTTCGAATACGTGGCTCAGCCCCAGGTCAAAGCTCCCACCGCCCGTGTCAAGCGCGAACTCGGACTCAGCCGTCGCGAGCAACAGCTGACCAATCTGATCAGCGAGGGCCTGACCAACAAAGAAATCGCCTCTCAGTTGAATCTTTCCGAGCAAACTGTCAAAAACCATGTCCACCGAATGCTCCGCAAGGTCGGAACCACGGACCGGCTCGTGATTGTCGAACGCTGGCGCGAGGCGCGCAGCGCACAATACGAGAGTCCAGCCGTGCCCGTTCCTAAGAAACCGCAGGGCCTTAGGCTCGGGAGTGCCTGATCGAGTCGCCCGGATGACTGACACAATTCTTCGTGAAGATAGCGAACTTGCGCGGAAAGAAAACACTGTCAGCGGACGTCTCGGCCACCTGCTGGCGGTCTCAGAGTAGTTTCTCCTCGCGGCCCTGCTCGTCTTGTTCGTCATGCGGGCTCGGGTTCGGTTTGGCGCATCCTGAGCACCGATTTCCCCAACAATTACCTGACGGCAACGCTTCGCCTCAAGGGCACTTCCGTTGACCGTTCCTGCGAGTGGATCTGGTCCAACGCCACAAAGACCATCGCGACATTCTTTGAGACCGGCAGGTGAACTCGGCGTAAACATGGTAAAAGAATTCACCGCGACTGCGGAGTTGGCCAGGATTGACGTGGCATGCGAAATCTGATTGGGGGGGTACGGTACGCATCGCTGCAGAACTTGCAATTGGTTCGATCCGAAGACTAGAGGGCGAATCGATAGCCGACACTATGTACTGTTCGGAAGTGGATCGGACAGTTTGGATCGTTCTCCAGCTTGTGCCGGAGTTTCATAATGTGATTGTCGATGGTACGGGTGGTGATGCCGTCTTCATAGCCGCAAACTTCCTTCAACAACTCTGCACGTGTAATGACGCGATCGGGATTCTGAACCAATAACTGTAGAGTATTGAACTCATGGGCCGTCAAAACGACCGATGTGCCGTTTCGGGTCACCTCCACGTTCTCGAAGTCCACCACAACGCCATCAAAAACCACCTGACTCGCTCTGGCGGGCCGCTGGTTGTGGCGCAGAGCTACCCTAAGCCGCGCCAGGAGTTCCCGCGGACTAAAAGGCATGGTAACGTAATCATCGGCACCCATATCCAGCAGCAAGACCTTGTCGGATACCTCACCGGAGGCGCTGAGAACAATGATGGGGATTGACGGTGCCGCGGCTTTCATTTCTGGGCACAGATATTCTCCTGACAGCTTGGGCAGGCGCAAATCTAGAATCGTCGCTGAAGGCGGGTTGGCATAAAAACTGTCGAGCCCTGCTCGCCCGTCTGAGTGGATCTCGACGGCGAAACCCTCAACCTGAAACAGGCGCTTTAGAATCTTTTGGACAGCAAGATCATCTTCTACCACGAGAATCCGATCCGCGAGCCCGGACGATCGGGGCTCGCAAATGACGTGGTTGCCGTGCAAGCGCGACCCGAGACTCATTGTGGCTACCTGTCCACGCAACCCCAGAATCCGGACCTTCCTATAGATTCAGCTGAAGTGCACTGACCATTCAGCAGGGGGCCGACTAAGTAGCTGTGCAAGAGATGCAGATTAGCGGGCTCTCCTATAGATTGGCTCACAGTCCGGATCAGCAAAGCACTGACCGAGTCGAGAACTTCAACACTCTACTGCCCGCGCTTCGCCAGAGTAATGTTGGGCCAACTTGTGCTGGGGATTGTCAGGCAATTGTCAAATCTTTGCACTTTGATCAGCTGCGCAGCGGTTAGCTGCGCCGATTGTCAGCGCGAGGAAATCAATCCTACAGTGCGCAACGGCGCTTGTTTCGTGCGCGAGTTGCTCTCTCTAACAGTCTGCGCTTGCGATTTGCCCTGCCGTCAGCCAAAAGCTGGCGGCGGGGCACGTTCTGTTCGGGCTTCACATCCGAACGATTCTCGCCCTGAGGGTGACTGGCCTCGGAGGTCGCTCCCCGCAGTACGCGTATGAATTGACAAAGAACCTCTCATGCCAATTATTCAGGTGGAACGAAAACAGACGAAGAACTAGATCGAGGCCTCAATAGAATCGATGTTCAGGAAACCCTCCGTGACTTGCCAAAGGCTACACTACGCCGCGGGCCGGACCGGATCATTGTCGGCGAGGTGCGCACCGGTGAAGCATTCGACTTGCTTCAAGCCTTGAATATCGGTCACGCAGGAAGCCTTCGCATACTCCACGCTAATTCAGCACAACAGGCGATTGTGCGCTTTGCCGGTTGTCTCTTGCAGAGCGGCACAGAATTGCCCTCATAGCGCAATTAAGAGCAATATTGCGAATTCTGTCGACCTAGTACTGCCCCTGGACACTTCGCGCCGGTTCTGGACGAATTGCCGAATTGCTGCTTTCTGACGCGTTTCTCGAATTGAAAGTGTTGGCCGCATGCAGATGACGCTGGGAGCGTCATCGCAGCGAGCTAGAATTTTACCGAGGACCCGATTTGGATGGAGGCTGTTTGGACTCACCATGGTTACAGCTTCTGGAAAATCCTTTTATCGACATGTCGCTCTCGGGACCTCAAATGCCGCGGGATGAATTTGCCACAGGCGAAATCGGTCTATAATCCAAACCGTACCCGAGCGCGGAGGAGGAGGAGGATACGAACCAAAGGCGAGATGTCTCCCGGCGTCTCGCGACCCCGGCGGCCCAAAACAGGAAGCAATAAGGGAATGTTGATTCTGCTCGACGAAGAGGAAAAGATGAGCATTGAGAAAGCGGCTGCAAAGGAAGGGGTCAGCATCAGCCGATTCATTGTCGAGCGGGCTTTGAACGCCGCCAAGCGCGCTCTGTCTCAGACCGCGTAGGTCCGCGGTTAGTCCTTCGAATCCACGGCCGGTGCTCGCGGCCAGACCGGACTCACCAGCTCAATCCTCCAAATGGGGCCACCGAAGTAAAGCGGGCCCTCCGATTTGACGAAGGCCGGAGCCTCCCCACCGAGAATCCAAACGTGGGTGTCTGGGGGTTGCTTCCCCAACAGCGGTGCCACCAGCCCAGCCGCGCCCCCGATCTCCACCTTCACGATGTAATGCGTGGCATTGCGACTGGAGCCACCGACCGAGAATGGCTCCTCGCCTTGGGGACTGATCGCCAGCTTCACGAGCCGCGGCTTGGGCGTTGCCGCCACCATCGACACCGTCATCTGCGGTGCATCGGATCGAACGTTCTTGAGCAGCGTGAGCACTAAGCCGTTGGCCACGTCCAGTGGCAGATCGAGGCGTTCGGTTACCACCTTCTCCTTGCCATCGTCGTCGCTGCTGCGGACTGTGACTTGGCCCGTGGAAACCTCAATCGAGACTTCCATCGGGCGCTGGAACGCCGGACCCTTCTGCACGAGGTGGTCGCTCAGGAGTCGGAAGTTACGGCGCTGGGAAAAGACGGCGGTTTCGTCATGAACCGAGCCGTCTTTGAAGCGGAACACCAGCCGGCTGGTCACCCGATCGCCACGGGCGACCTGGATCAGATCACCGTCAGCGAGAGTCTCACCCGCCACCGTGCGCAGCACCAGGAAACCGTGGACCAAGCCCTCTGCGTGGCGCACGGCTACCGGTGCCGCCGGCATCGCTCCTGGATCGAGCAGCGCGGCGCAGGCTACCAGCACAGCGAGTGGGCTGCTCCAAACACGCTCTCCCATTCAGGATTCCTCCTTGAAGTCCGTAACCAGCAGTTGCACCACCTCGCGCGGAGGCCGACTACGCGGTGCGAGAAAGCATAAATTAGCGGGCTCTCCTAGATTGCTCGCAGTTCCGGGTTGGCCAGGCACTGACCGAGTACAGAACTTCACATCTATCGCCCGCGCTTACCCAGACAATGTTGGCGCAGCTTGTGCTGGGGATTGTCAGACAATTGTTAAATCTTTGCACTTTGATCAGCTGAGCAAAGCGGTTAGCTGTGCCGATTGTTAGCACGAGGCCATCATTGCCTGCACTCCGCACCAGCACGCTTGGGCCAAAGGTTCTTGATTCGAATCTCTTCCGCGAAATTCGGTTTCAGGCAAACTGTCGACCACTTTCCCTGGATTCTTCCGCAACAATGTAAGGCATTGCGGTAAGGCATTGCGCGAGTGTTTTATCTTTTGCAAACGAGCAATGCCCGAGTGGTGGCACGTACTGCATCCCGGGGCGTGTCTCGATCTTGCGCTCACCATCGCGCGACCCACGCGGGTCTACCACGAGGTTGATCCCCATCTTTGCCAGGATCTAGCATCTCCCTTTCCTGATTCCGACAGTCCAGCGGCAATGGATTCAACTTCGCGGCTCGGCATGGCATCCGCGCCGTTAACGCTGAACAGCCGCCGAACACCGCCAGCGACTCCGATAAAGTGCGAGAAGAGCGAGGGCGATATGCGTAAGAGAGACAACATTTTCGCTCCCAACGCTGGGTGGCACGCCAACCAAAGCACACTCTGAGTCAATAGGCGATAGTCCCGGAGCAGTGCCTGGCGCTCACGCTCAAAAGCCCAAATCCAGTGATCATGATTCCCTACACCATGGAGCACGTAACTCACTAGAAGCTCCGCCGTCATGAGTGCCTGGGCCATGCCGCCGCCAGTTATCGGATCGAGAAAGCAGGCAGCATCGCCCAACAGAATGACTCCGGGCATCACACCGCAACGCGCACGACCGGCCAGGGGTGCAATGCACTGGAGTGCGGATACCTGCTCGGCTCCTTCAAGCCGTGCGGCCAGCAGTGGCTGAGCACTGCACCAGCGGGCTAAGGTCTTTTCAATCGGTTCTGCAAGCACCCCGGAGTCCGCCAACCCTGCCACCAGAATCTCGTGATCCGGAAGAGGCGTGACATAAAGCTCGTACCCCGGAGCCATAAAGAGATCGACCCATGGGGGTTGTTTGTGTCCGTCTGCGAGCCGGAAATGCATTCGGGCTCCAAATCGTTTTCGCTTTAGTGGTATGTCAAGCCCGAGAAAGTGGCGAGTCCGCGAGTGCATGCCATCAGCTGCCACCACTAACTTCGCCCGTTGCGGCTGGCCTTCGACTACTACTCCGACGACGCGACCATTTTCGCGGAGCGGTCTATCCACGCGAGTGCTGGTGTAGGCGGCGACGCCGGTCGTCGCCGCTGCCGCTTGAAAGAGTACTTGGTCTAAGTGCCTGCGGCGCTGTCCGCGGCCTGCGGCGGGCATACCCTGGGTTTCCGGAAAGCGACCTTCGGCGGTTAGATTCTTGAGGTGGTAGCGCACTCCATAGAACGGAGCTCCGCCAACGGTTTCTGCCAAGCCCATCCGTTCGAGCACTGCCACACCTGCAGGCATCAATCCTTCACCACACACTTTTTCTTTGGGGAACCCACCCTGCTCAAAGAGTTCCACCGTCTGTCCCTGCCGTGCAAGAAGAATGGCTAGTGTCGACCCAGCTACTCCGCCACCAACGATAAGAACATCTGCCATTGTGCTTCGCTCTCTGTTCGTCCGCTTGCGTGGCACTCACTATCTGATTCGCTGTATCCACCATTTCCCTTCGTGAATACGAAGTGTGCAACGGAGTGTTCACGGGGGATCGGTGCTTTACAGACGATCTAATCCTGAAGCGACGTTCGGGCAGTCAGTCGGGTACCCAATCAGATAGGTGACTGGGACGCTTGTGAGACATCTCCTTTCTTCGCCTATTTCCCACGTGTAGCCTGAAGCGGAAAGCCCCCGTGTGAGATCGGAGAGCTCGTCAACAGAATAGGCGCGCAGGCAGGACACAATTCCGTCAAAGACCAACACAACTGGATTAACGGGAATCAGATAAGTCCAGATCAAGCGTGAGAGTCGGAAAGGACGAATGAAGAGAACGACTGTAAGTGCCACGATGGGGACTAAGAAGACGAGAAGCACGGTGAGCAGACTCCGCCTTGGTAGTTCGAATATGCCTACGCCCTGTTGATTATCAACGGCATCCTGGAGAAGAGCGCGAGCTTCTGAAGGTTGAAAATGGTGGAAGGAAGTAAAGAGCGTCCGAAACCCTTTTAGTTCAGCCGGGATGTGCGTCGCATCAACCGGATCTGAGTGGAATCCAATCTTGCTTTGGGAAGCGTTGCCCGCGTGGCCGAACGCTTCGACATTGGGATATTTGTCGGTCAAGCAAACGCTAATAGGAAAATTCTCTTGCTTCTCGAAAACTGGAGGCATCCGTGTCCAAGGTCCTCCACTACCTGAACATAGGTCGACAACTTGGTGCGTCTTGGCTTTTTGGAGAGCTCTGCGGAGACGCGGGACTATGGGTGCGTACAAGTTTTCAAGCCCTAGAATGGACGCAAGCGTGTCAGTAACAGCGTCCCGGCACGAGCTTGGGAACCAAGCCTGATCGTGGAACTCCATCAAATGCATCCGACGCAAGACAGCACCTCAATAAGCGTCCGTTGTGAGCTGGCACATCCCTTGCATTATCAAGACAGTATGGTTCTGGGTGAACCACCGATGCCTCCATCGGTGCTCGCGAAAATCGACCCGGAGGCTCTGCAGTAGGGAAACTAACCGAATTCAATCTCGCTTGTGTCAGAGGACTGTAAAGAGTTTGTCAATTGATTCCCTGTGCTTCGCCAAAACTCTGTCCGTGCGTCCTCGGCGAGCAAGGGAATCACAAAATGGAGCGCCTCGATCTCTCCGCACGCGCTCAATCTCCGTCTTCTTTTGCTCCAGAACCTGGTACAGGTCCATCCTGGTTGGCTCCGGGTCTAGACGAGCACTTTGCCGTGCTGTTACTTCGTTAGTCGCAAAGAAAACTTATCAGGCCGCGGTGACGAAGCGCCTCACTGTCTCCGCCCATTGTTGAGGTTCCTTTTCTGTAGGCATGACCTCGGTCGGGCAAGTCAGCGATAGATACGTCGGAGGTCCGACGAGAAAGATGACGCGCTCGTGAGGGTTCGCGTGCTTGATCTCGAGATAGAAATCGAGAGCGTCTCCAGTAAAGTGTCCGCGAGCATCCAGCAGTATCAAGTCGTATGTACGGGGTAGCCAGAGAGATCGCGCCGCTTGGAGGTTATCAGTCGCATCGATTTCAATGCCGCGACTTCGCAGGATGCGAGCGCGCACGTCGCGAGTGCGCTGGTGGGGGTTGATGAGGAGAACCTTCTTGTCATCGAAAACCGAGCGGCCACGAAGTGGTGGTGGCTGGTACATACCGCACTACCGAAACCGGAGCACGTCTGTGGGAAGCTTGGACGGATTCTCCTCCCGGGAGGGAAGTCAAGAGAAATGGAAAAGCCGCGAGCGGCATCTCGGGGCTTTTCGCCTGGCAGGGGCCGACGCTCAGCGAATGAGGGCTGCTTTGTCTAAATCGGAAACACCTAACACAATGCTCGCCTTCCTCGAACCCTCGGTGCTCGGAAACAATGCATTTGACTTCGTAAAACGCGCCGCCCAGTTGAAGTGTAACGCCTGACTCCCTGGAAGTCGGGGCAGGCATTTATCAGAGTCCGGACGACGTTGTCGAGGATGCACTGCGAGTGCTTGCCAACGGCGGCGGTCTGAGGGTTCCCCGAGCTCTCAATAAGTTCAGCGTTTTCGCACAGAGGTTGATTCCCCGGAGGCTTGTGCCCAGGTTGGTCGCAAAAGTTTCGAGGGCATGATGCACGTCCATGCGCACGAACCTGCTGGGTGGGTTCGTGGTAAGTCGTGAAGGAATTGTGCTTTCTGCGTGCCGCTGGGACTCGGCACCGTCACATTGCCGCCGCCAGTATGAGTGCTGTTACCAAGGAGGTGGTATTGTGGTTTCTGTGGTACGACTATTCTGTCATGGACAACTGGTCGGCGAAATCATTCCCGAGCTTTGGATGAACGATCATGTCGCCCACCTTCGTGGCACCGTGAAGAGGGAACAAGTCGGCGAGTTGACGATTGTGACGCCAAATCTGCGACAACCCTTGATTGCGAAGTAAGGGCGACCAACCGTTGATATACGGATATACGGAACTTAGCGCATGGCAACGCTACAGGAATTCAGATGTGAAGTCTGTGGACTTGTGAGCAATAATCCTACCCACTGGTTCGTGATTCGGTGTGGAGATTCTGAGCTTACCGTGCAGCGGTGGAACTCTGAAACCGCCAACGCGACCGGGGCCCGGCATTACTGCGGTGAAGCTCACGCCGAGGTATACATCAGTCGCTGGTTTAACTCAGTGTGCGCGCCGCCGAAGCCAAGTTTCAAGTAACGCCTCACCGGCGAGTCATCATTTGCCAACAACTGAACCATGCGGCGCTGGAGATTGAAGCGGAATCCACCATATTCATAGTAACAAGTCGCCTGGGCTTGGTCGGCTCCAATGCGGCTTATGTGTCCCGCTACCCGGACGGTCGGCCATTGCCCTCATCGGTTTCACTCAGCCACGAATTCAGCAATTCTGGAGCATCAATCTTCAGAACACGATCTCGTCCGCAGGCCTGACCCTGACCACATGCTCTCCAGCACCGAAATCATTGAGCACGAAGTTGTGGTGGGCGATGATATTTGCAGCGGTTAACACTTCGTTGTCCCTCGTTAGGTGGGCATCACCTACGAGCGTAACGTCGTAACCGAGACTAGCCGCACGTCGGCAAGTGGTGTCCACGCAATACTCCGTCATGGCTCCGGCAACGATGAGATGGGCAATTCCTCTTTTTTCAAGTTCCTGTTGGAGCGTAGTTCCGAAGAACGAGTCCGATTCCCGCTTTCTAATGACGCACTCGCCATCCGCTGGCTTGAGCGGGGGATAAAGTTTCCAGCCCTCTGTATCGATCTCCAGTGGATGCCCCCCTGCGCCGTCATGCTGAATGTAAATCACTGGAATCCCCGAAGCCCGTGCTTCAGTAAGGAGCGTTTTGATCTTGGGCAGAGCACTGCTCTGGACTTCAGCAGACATTAAGTCAACAAGTCCGATTTGCAGGTCAATGATCAACAAAGCTGACGAATTATTTCCCATCGCCAATATTGTAAATCGGATCCCTCGCAGCCTCAGCCAACACTTCGATGATCCGCAACACGGCCTCTCAGGGTCTTGCCAACTTGGTCGCGAGCTTGTGCAAAACCTCATCGGAAAAACCGCGTGAATTGGTCATCGCGGAGGATATTCGGCGCCTGGCCCAATAAGGCGACCTGACCTCTGGCTCAATTCGTTACCAGCAAATGATCGCCGAAACGGAGGTGGCGGCAGTGCGGTCCAGGGCTACGTCGGCATCTCCGACGACTACAGCCAGGGAAGCACCCGCGGATTCTTCGCCACAGTTTTCCTGGCCGCTTCCGGGACTGACAATCCCACTCGCTACGGTGATTACCTGACTGCAAGAGTGCAGGAACCCGTGGACACAGCGTTCATCGCCTCCAGTTATGCGGATCAGGGAGGTGTGCCGAATACGCGCTTTGTCGACTTCATGCGTGCCCACTACAAACAAGCGTACTTGGACCGCGGAACGAAATAGACGTAGCACTCGCGCGACAACCACAAGAATTGCTGCCCCACTCAGGCTAGAGCATTGTTACTCGCCAGGCGCACCCTTACCCGGAGAGAGTCTTGTCGGTTGAACTCAGGCACCCCAGCATGTTGCGTTATTTGGTATTCGCTGTGGAAGGTCGATTCATCGAACCCGATGGCCGCTCGCCAGCTCCCCTACTTCAGTACCGATGGTATCGGCCCCTGATCGGCCGGGCTGCTCCGCAAGGCGCTATGGCTTGCTGGTAACCAACCCAATGGAGTCAGTCCTGCTACCACCAGATCGCAGAGGACGGCGGCGCAGTAAGCCCTACTTGACGCCTGCTCTCTTCGATTGTCTGTACTTAAGCTACGCCAAACGCCGATTTAAGCCCCTGAAACGGACTAGTACATCGTCCAGTTAGTTCTTTATACTATGCGCCTGGCGACGCCGCTTCCTGAGTTTGCGCGGGTGAGCCGCCTGATATTCCTTGGTGGCCTCGATGATGCGCTGGAGATGATATAGGCAATGATCTTAAAGTAATATATACTTTAAGCTAAAAGCCACAAAAAAAGAAACTGCCCAAATCCTCACTTCCACGTCGCGCACCCGAGGGTTCCTTTCCATTTGCTTTCAGCCTGGTGCGCATGGGGTGCTCCGCCATCACTTGATTCAGTTCATCTATTCGTTGCGTGATCAAAAGGATCCGGTTTTTGGTGCGCTCGTCCTCGACTCCAAGCTCCGTCAAAACCAGGCCCCAACTTGTCACGCATCTTCAACCGACCTCGGCGGAGCGGAGCAACGCCAGAACGGCAATATCACGCTCATTCATGCCGCTGTCTTCGATTGGCTCGGCGCGACGTTTGCTGGTGCCCAACAGCCAGCAGGAGACCGAGATCTGGCAACAATAAGGGGACGATGAGAGATGACGCACGGCATGGTTTTGCATCAAACAATGTCCATCGACATCGTTTTGATATCAATCAGTTACGTCTCGTTGCTACCCTGCATGGGCATCCGGGGCATCCGTCGGCCGGTTGTCCATAGTCCAATTGCACAGTAAAATCGCTATTTCTTCCGGAGGGCTTCTCCTTTGAAGAACTTGCTGTGCCTCGCCCTGCTTATCGCCACGGCCTTAGCCCAAGCTCCGTCGCATCCCGCGCCAACCAGTTCGGGGCGAGAAAAAGAGGAAGTCCTGTGGCAGAAGCTCGAAGCCGCAGTGCGCGACATGGATGCCCAGCTCGACGGCGTTATGGGCGTCGCCATCGAAGATCTGACTACCGGTAATCACATTTTTCTGCACGCCGACGAGGTCTTCGCCCAGGCTAGCTCGATTAAGATCACGGTCCTCGCCGAACTCTACCGCCAGGCGCAGCAAGGCAAACTCAAGCTTACCGATCTTTACACCGTGCAGGCTTCCGACCTCGTCCCCGACAGCGACATCATGGGCGGACTCACACCCGGCGTCACTCGCATCACGCTGCGCGATCTGGCCACCATGATGGTCGCGGTCAGCGACAACTCCGCCACCAACGTCCTAATCGACCGGGTCGGCATGGACAAAGTCATCGCCATGCTCGACTCGCTCAACTTGCCGCACACTCGACTTCGCCGCAAAATGATGGACCTCGAAGCCGCCCAGCACGGCCGCGAAAACATTTCCACTCCACGCGAAATGATGACCCTGCTCGAGGATATTTATCAGGGGAAGGTTCTGAACAAGGAGATGACCGCGGACTTCTTCAAGCTTCTCAGCACCAACAAGTCTTCCTGGATTCCACGTGACCTGCCGGCCGGGGTTAAGATCGCCAACAAGCCAGGCGCGCTGGAAGGCGTCCGCAACGATTCGGGAATTGTCTTCGTTGAGGGCCGCCCTTATGTGATCTGCGTGATGACCACATTTCTGCGCAATGAACGGGACGGAGAAGAAGCCATCAGTAGGATCTCACTCGCCGCATTTCGTATGTTCCACCGCCTCAGTCGAGCATCGGAGTACGGCCGCGTGATCTCCCCCGGGAATGGGAGCAGATAAGTCCTACGGCATCCCCCGTGTTCCTCTGTGGTTCATTATTTTGGGAGTGCATAATATCCCCATGACCGTTCGCCGCATGAAGACCTACGCCGGCTCCCAAGGCTACGTCTACCAGTACTATTTTGTCGGCAAACGCCCTGCTCTCGCCGGCGATCCCGAGGCTCCGGCCACGGAGTACGTTTTCGACGTCACCTCGGACCGCAAGCTCACCTACGCTGTCAGCGTTTTCCTGCTCGAGAAAGCCGCAGCAGCTTGGAAGGCTACCCATGGACGCGCGCTCAGCGACTCCGAACAATACGCCGCCGTCAAGCTACGCTTGTTCCGCGCCTTCGACGAGATGGAAGAGGTGATGGCCCACGGCCGTCGTCTCACTGTTGATGCGGCATGGCTAGAAGAAGCTCTTGCCAGCCTGGGAGTGGAGTAGAAGCTATTCCCGTTTCACAACCATCGGCTGACCGAGCAGTGAGCAGGGCGTTCAATCCTTAACTTCTTTCGCTACGATTGGGTACCGACGCAACAGCGTTATCGAAAACACTAAAGCCAAGACCAACAATCCCAGCAGACCAAGCTCAATCATAGAAGCGCGAAAAAAGGCTCGCGTCCTCGGTCGACCATGCCCCTTGTTTGGTGAGGGTGCCCAGGCTTATCACCAGCATCCGCCGAATTGAGGCAATCAAGCCGATCACCAAGAACGGTTCCGTGACCAGCACGTGCGAACGAATGGAAATCCTGACGGTATGCAGAATCTCCACCGGCATCAAGGCGACGAGCAACTCATCCAACACCCGCAGCGTCTGGGCCGCAATCGCGGCGTGACTGAGAGCTTCCCAGAGCAGCCTGCCCGCGTTCACCCATGGTTGCGAGTGCCGTAAGCAAGAGCAGGGCGGCGAGAACACAATAAATCCCCACCTTTGCTTTTCCCAAATACACGTCAAGATGCGGGCGGAGCCTGTCTTCAGTCATGTCGCGAGGATAGTACCAACCGAACCCCTTGCTTTCAACAAAAAGCCCGGGAGACGGTGCGGGGCCACTCACTCACAAAGATTCCCAGAAGTCTACAGGCTAAACCGAGTGGTCGAAGACAACCCGTCAGGCTGCGTTCGGAGGCGCGATGATCGTTTGCGACGGTTTGGATATTTCCGCCACGGTCCTGTGCACTTTGTCGCTTTCGTCCGCACGCGCCACATCGGCTTCCGACACAATCCCAATGCACCGCAAGTCCTGATCGACGACCAACATGCGCCGAATCTGATGCATCTGCATCAGCTTCTCGCAGGAATCCAGGCTTTGCTCCGGCCTGCAAGTCACAGGATTGCGGGTGACATAAGCTTCGATGGATGTGGTCGTCGGATCCAATCCTTGCGCAACAATACTGCAGCAAAGGTCGCGGTCCGTAATGATGCCGATCAGGCGTTTCGACGCCCCATCTTCAATCACCGGGATCGAGCCAATATCTTCCTCTCGAAGAATCTGTGCGACCACTTGTGCCATATCCGTGGCACGGCAACATAGCGGATGTTGAGTCATCACTTCTTGTACTTTCATTGTGCCTCTCCTGATGTGGTTCAGCCCTATGTAGTTTCTGATTGCCGTCGGCTCCGATTGTCGGCCAGGACGCGGAACCGATCACAGCTAACACAGTTCAAGCTGCGGTCCGGATACCCACTTCGTCCAGGTGCTCGAGCAGATCCAAGGGATCCTGATAAACCCGGTAAGCCCCCGCCTGCTCGAGTTCGGTCTGGCCGTAGCCGCCTGAAAGTAGCCCCACCCCAAGCGCTCTTGCGCGCTTTGCGGCCAGAAGATCCCATACGCTATCTCCCACCACTATGGATGTCCCGATATCGGTTTCGAGCCGCTTGGCCGCCGCGATAAACAGGTCCGGATCGGGTTTAGCCCGCTGCACCTGATCTCGCGTGATCACCGGCGCTTCAGGACCGATTCCGAGAACTTTCAGAGTGCGACGCGCGCTTTCCGTCTGACCGCTAGTGGCAATGGCCCACGGGATGCCATTTTTGGTCAAGAAGCTCAGTAATTCATTTGCGCCGGGCAGCGGCCGAACCTGGGCCACCATCCGGCCGTACGCTTCGGCATGAAATCGTGGCAGTTGTTCCGCCTGCTCGGACGTCACCGGTTGTCCCGTCTCTCTCAGTAGCGCATTTACCAGAAGCCCGCCACTCATCCCGATGCGCCGGTGGATGCGCCACACGGCAAGCTCGATGCCGGTGCGCTCCAGGGCTTCGCGCCATGCCAGCACGTGCTGGTAAACGCTGTCCACCAGCGTGCCGTCCAGATCGAAAAGGAATGCCGGCGGGTTGCTCGAGGCTTCCATCTTACGGCCACTCCCGCGATGCGAAAGGCTATGGCTGCACGTGGCAGGTCAATTCAAGTGAGTTGAAAAACGGTTGCTGGTCCAGGGACTGAGTCAGGACCGCCCGAGTAGCGCGGAAGTGAACATCGAAACTTTCGTGCGGAATTCATGCCAGCCTGGGCGCAGGAACCACGCTCAGCTGCCTCGGACAATCAGGACCTTCCGGTTATTCAGATCGTAAAAACCCTGGATATCGATCATTGTGAGCAGAATGAGCAGTTCCTCGCAATACACACAACTCTGTATATTTTGGGAATCATCCGTCGCGTTGCATGGCTGGATCGAAGAGCGCAAGGTTCTAGATTCTCCGAGTCCACGCTGTCCACGCCCTAAGACGGTGCCTCGAGTCTGCCTCCGACCAACACCGCAGGTGCGCGCGTCTCACTCCTTCGTTGCCCGTGCCCGGACTATAATCGCTAGGAAGGATCGCTTTCCCTTGCGATAAACTCTAGCGACTCTGATACTTACCTACCGATGGCACTGCTTTGGCTCCGCTTCGCGCTGGCTTGCTACTTACTGGGACTGGTGTACGCCTTCGTCGCGCTCACCCGCACCAGCGATCTCTTCAGCCGCATCGCACTGCACGCAGCCAGTCTGGGGATGGTGTTTCATTTTGTGTCTCTGGTTGAGGTTTTCCTTTCCGATCATGTTGTCTGGGCCTCGGTGCACAATGGCGAATCGCTGTTAGGGTTCGCTTCGATGACGTTCTTCATGATCGTCTATGCGATTTATAAAACCATTTCACCCGGTGTGGTGGTCTTTCCGTTTGTCTTTTTTCTCACCTTCGTCGCGGCTACGGGACAGCAGCCCTTCGTCTTCACCTCCGCCGTCCCGCAGAAAGGATGGCTGATCGCGCACATTGCCCTCATTTTCACTGGATATTCCGCGCTCGTGCTAAGTTTCGGGGCCAGCCTGCTCTATCTCCTACAGGAGAGAAGGCTCAAAGCCAAGAAGCCGAGCAGCTTGTTTGGCTACTTGCCTGCGCTCGAAGTCATTGATCAGATCGGCTACCGCTCGCTACTGCTCGGCTTTCCGTTCATGACCCTCGGCCTGCTAACCGGATCCGTACTCGCGGTCTCTACCTACGGCAGCGTGAATTTTCTCGATCCCAAGATCTTGCTCTCGGTGCTGATGTGGGCGGTTTACATGGTGATGGTCTTCACCCGCTGGAACTCGGGGTGGCGTGGCCGCCGCGCCGCTTTTCTCGCCACGTTCGCTTTCGTGGCCGCGATCGTCGCGTGGGCCGCCAATTATTTCAGCGTTATGCATAGGTTTGCCGCCTCATGAGATTCCAGCTTATCGGCGTGAATCATAACAGTGCACCGGTCGAGATGCGCGAGCGCCTGGCTATTCCTGAATCGCGACTGCCCGATGCCTGCCGCGACCTCACGGCGCATCCCGGAATCGAAGAGGGGATGGTGATCTCCACCTGCAACCGCGTAGAGCTCGTGACTCACACCACAAATCGTGCTGCCGACCTGCGCGGTTTTCTGGGTGAACACTTTCAGGTAAAGGCGGACGAACTGGATCCATATCTCTACGAGTACCGCGAGAAAGATGCTGTCCGGCACGTCTTCCGCGTGGCCTCGAGCCTGGATTCGATGGTCGTAGGCGAAGCGCAGATTCTTGGCCAGGTTAAGGAGGCCTATGCCACGGCCCGTGCCGTCGGCGCGGTGCGCGCTCAACTGGAACAGTTATTTACGCGTGCCTTCGCCGTGGCCAAGCGCGTGCGCACGGAAACCGCAGTGGGATCGTCCTCGGTGTCCATTGCATCGGTGGCAGTCGAGCTGGCCAAAAAGATTTTCGGGACGCTGAACGGCAAGACCGTTTTCATTGTCGGCGCGGGCAAGATGAGCGAACTGGCGGCGCGCCACCTAATGGCGCATGGCTGTGCTGCGATTTTCGTCTCCAATCGCACCTACGACCGCGCCGTTGGCTTGGCGCACAGATTCAACGGCGAAGCCATCAAGTTCGACGACCTCTACAACACCTGCGACCGCGCTGACATTGTCATCACCTCGACCGGATCGCCGCACGCCATTTTTCGCCGCGAACACGGTGAGCAGTTCCTCGCCCGCCGCAAAAACCGCCCCATGTTCTTTATCGATATCGCGGTGCCCCGCGATGTCGCACCCGAGATGGGCAAGCTCGACGGCATCTTCACCTACGACATCGATGACCTACAGCAGGCCGTCTCCTCGCACGTCGCCGACCGAAGAAAGGAAGCCGAACGTGCCGAAGCCATCATCACCAGCGAGGTGGAAAACTTCGAAGCGCGCCTGCGTACCCTCGATGTAGTACCGACCATCGTCTCGCTGCAGGATCATCTCGAAACCATCCGCCAAGCCGAAATTGACCGCGTGCGCGGCCGGCTGGGCCCGCTGTCGCCCGAGCAGGAGATTGCGGTCGAGGCCCTAACCCGCGGCATCATCAGCAAGGTCATGCACACACCGATCACGACCCTAAAGACTGCCGCTCGCGAGGCCGAAGCCACGACCGTGATTGAGGTGGTGCGGAGACTCTTCAATCTGCGAGAGAAAGAGAAAGAATCGGAAGCGGCGGATCGGAACCAGGGCGACGAAGTGAAGTCGCGCCACGGAAGAGGCGGCATTTGACGTGTTGGTCACATCTGAGCAAGACATCAGGTATCAGCAGAATCTGACCCGCCGGAAACTTCGACCAGTGGCTCTCGGGTCAAACATTTGGCCGGTTGGCCGTAAACCTGGACGGGCAATCGCCGCTACGGTCGATGCGGCGACGGCGGCCAGCCACCATTTCATTGAGATTCCGCTTCCCAGGAAGTCTCGAAGCCGCTCAACATGACTGAACTCCGCAACAACGGTGTAACTCCAGTCATCCTTCGCATCGGTTCGCGCGGCTCACAGCTCGCGCTTTGGCAGGCTAACCACATCGCGGCGTTGCTGCGCACGCGGGGCCACGAGGGCGCAATAGAAATCATCCCCACCACCGGCGACAAAATCACCGAGGTCCCCCTGGCCCAGGTCGGCACCAAGGGCGGACTTGGCAAGGGAATTTTTACCAAGGAGATTGAAGACGCCCTCGCCGCTGGGCGTGTCGATCTCGCCGTGCATTCGTTGAAAGATTTGCCCACCGAGCTTGCCGCAGGATTCGAAATCGCCGCCGTCACCAAAAGGGAAGACCCGCGCGACGCCTTCTGCTCGCGACTTTATTCCACCATTGAGGATCTGCCCCAGGGCGCGCGCGTCGGCACATCAAGCCTGCGGCGCCAGGCGCAGCTCAGGGCCATCCGTCCCGATCTGGACATACATCCCCTGCGTGGTAACGTCGACACCCGCCTGCGCAAACTGGAACATGGAGAGTACGCCGCCATCATCCTGGCCTTAGCTGGGCTCAAGCGCCTCGGCAAGATAGAACTGATGAAGCAAATCATCCCTGTCGAAATCATGTGTCCGGCAGCGGGCCAAGGCGCTCTGGCCATTGAAATTCGCCGCGGCGACGATGCCACGCGCCAGCATGTAGCCTTCCTCGATGATGCTAACGCCCGCGCTACAACCACCTGCGAACGCGCCTTGCTCGAAAGCATGGGTGGAGGCTGCCAGGTTCCAATCGGCGCATTTGCCGAGGTGCGGGAGGTCAACCGCACGATCAAGCTCCATCTCGAGTCCATCGTCGCACATCCCGACGGCAGCAAGCTATTACGCGAATCAAGAGAGGGAAACAATCCCGAGAAACTCGGCGCCGAAGTCGGGCACACCCTACTGCGCCGCGGCGGCGACGCCATTCTCGAACAAGTCTATGGCAAAGGCTTCGCTTTGCCTTCTCAGCCATGAGCGCAAATCCACTTCTCCGCATTCTGGGAGGCCCGAGAAGCGGCAACCATCTTCGTCGCTGGATCAACCTGTGGCCTCCGTTTCTGGGCGCAGGAATTCGGATCACGCGTATCGCTTCCGACATGAAATCCATCGACGTCGAAATGAAGCTCCGTTTCTGGAACGCAAATTACGTCGGCACGCACTTTGGAGGCTCACTCTTTGCCATGACCGACGCTTTCTATATGCTCATGCTGATGCATCATCTGGGACGCGATTACATTGTCTGGGACAAGGCCGCGACCATCCGCTACAGGAGGCCGGGCCGCGGACCCGTCCGTGCGGAATTTCGTTTGACCGACGCACAGGTCGAGGAGGTTCGCGAGAAGTTGAAGACGCTCGAGAAGTATGAGCCTGTCTTCGTGGTCGAGGTGAAAGATGAATCCGGTGTAGTGATCGCGGAAGTTGAAAAACTGCTCCACGTGCGCAATCGTGCTGAAGGGCGAGAACAGCTGCGGAGCGGCGGAGGAACGCAGCCCACGGTCCTTCGGCGAAGCCAAGGATAGACTCCAGCGCCGCGGGACTAGCAGGCATTAAGCAAGGCCGAGGGGATAGAGGACTAAGACTCGTGTACATTCCAGAACATTTTCGCGCCCGAAATGACGCCGACGCCCTTGCATTCATGCAGGCGAACCCCTTTGCCATCCTCATTTCAAACAGCGATCGAGAACCTACCGCCTCCCACGTTCCTATCAGCGTGCATGCGGCGGAAGATCAGCTCGTCCTGCGCGGCCATGTTGCCAAAGCCAATCCTCATTGGCGTTGTCTCGAGCAGCAGCCGCAATGTCTCAGCATCTTCCACGGTGCGCATTCCTACGTTTCGCCTACGCTGTATTCCACTTCTGAAAACGTTCCCACGTGGAACTATGGTGCCATCCACGTTTACGGAACTGCGCGTGTATTTTCAGCGCCAGACGCTCTCGAGGGCGTGCTCGACGAACTGATCGCGATGTTTGAGCCGGTATACGCCAAACAGTGGGCTAGTCTCAGCGACACTTACCGCCAACGCATGCTGGGCCACATCGTCGGATTCGAGATCACCTCTACGAAGATCGAAGCCAAGTTCAAGCTCAGCCAGAACCGTACTCGGGGCGAGCAAGAGAATGTGATCTCGTCCCTGGAGAAGGCCGAGGACACAGCGGTCTCCGGTGTAGCGCGACTCATGCGAGAACAAGGCCTGGGATCACCCACGAAGAAGGAAGTCGAATGAACCGGCGCCTACTCTCTGGGGTACGAGTGCTCGTCGGTCGCGCGCGACATCAGGCGAGCGTGCTGTCGGCCGAATTGCGCAAACATGGCGCGCACGTAATCGAGATTCCATTCATCGAAATTCGCAAGCCGCGATCTTTCAAGCGGTTAGACGACGCGCTCAAAAGTCTCCGGGAGTACGACTGGCTTATCCTCACCAGCGTCAACGGCGCTGAAGCGATGTGGGAGCGACTCGGCAAGCTGAAGGGCCGCGCAGGGCTTGGGGAAGGGCACGACTTCAGTCGTGCGGCCAAAGGCAGAAAGCAGAATACGCCTTTAGCCGCTGAGACCCCACGGTCAAAGTGCTTGCGGGTCGCTGCCATCGGTCCGGCCACGAAACGGGCTATCGAACGACGCGGCATCAAGGTTGAGGTTGTTCCAAGGGAGTATGTCGCGGAGTCTGTGGTCCGCAGCCTGCGACAGCGTGTCAAAGGGAAGCGCGTGCTGCTGATTCGTGCCAAGGTTGCCCGCGATGTGATTCCGCGCGAATTGCGCCAAGCCGGAGCGCATGTCGATGTCGTCGAAGCCTATGAGACCGTCGTGCCTCGATCCTCACGCTCGCGGCTGCGCGCGGCGCTTAAAAATTCCAGGCGGCCTAATGTGATTACGTTTACGAGCTCTTCGACAGTTCGTAACTTTGTGGCGCTGCTCGGAGGAAGCTCACTGCAGGCAACCCTCCGTGACCAACGGTCTCGCGGGCGGGGGGCACCGCACCACCCATGGATCGATTCCGTCCAATTCGCTTCTATTGGGCCGGTCACTTCAGCAACGCTGCAGGAGCTCGGTTTCCCCGTGCATATCGAAGCGAAGCAGTACACCATCCCGGGATTGGTCGACGCCGTTGTCAAAGCGTTCGGGGTTCATTCGCAGATGACAAACCGTGATCTGCAAACCGTGATCTGCAAACCATGATCTGCAAACCATGATCTGCAAACCATGATCTAACGTAGAGATGTAATGGTTACGTCTTCTCCACCAGGAGACAGAACGACGGTGCCATCCCGATAAGTTGTGCCGCTTCCGAGACGTAGACAAGCTAGGTCTCTACCACGCCAAGGCGGGCGGTGGAATCTGCGTGCGGCCAAGGAGTTGAAAGACTCGAATAGATTCGGCTTTCTATTCGGTTTGCTGCAATAGGGTGGATTCAATAACTTAGCTATAAGTTATTGAAAGCAGAGAGATTGAGCGCGGCCTTTCCGCCGCAAGTGGCGGTTTGACATCCGCCCCTGGGATGCTCATTTCCCGAGCTTCGTAAGCGCCCACGATCGACGAAATGCACCTCAGATGACTCGAAGGTCATCCCGACAAAGACGCCCCTTAACTCGGAGGGAAGGGAAGCAAGCTCTTCTGTGGAATCAATGACTTCACTACAAGTTAGTGAAGACAAACACGGCCGAATCTGCCCAGGCTGCCGGTCGCGTTACTCGTTCACCGTGCAACTACAATCCGCGGGCGGCACGTGCGCTTGCAGAAAATCCGCGACGCGCTTATAGGCGTCGATCTGATTTTCCACACGCGCGAAGCCATGACCTTCGTTCTCGTAGATCTTGTAATCGACCGTGCCGCCGCGCTTCTTAATGGCGTCGACAACCTGCTGCGTCTCCGACTTGGGGCAGCGCGGATCGTGTCCTCCCGCCAGCAACAGCAGCGGGGCTTTGATCTGATCGATGAAATTGATGGGCGAGCGCTCTTCGTAGAGCGCCTTGTTCTTCACCACGTCTCCCATGGTAGCGAGATCAGACTGCTGCAGCACCGGGTCTTCGTTCTCGATTTCGGTGAACCAGTTCACAAACGGCACGATAGGAACGCCAGCGGCCCAAATGTCCGGCGCTTTTGTTACCGACATCATGCTGAGATATCCGCCGTAGCTTCCGCCCATGACTGCGATCTTTTTGGCATCGAGGTGACCTGTCTGCTTGATCCAATCGACGCCGGCGAGTACGTCCTGCAAATCACCGCCGCCCATATCGAACAGATTTGCCTGCTGGAATTCCTTTCCGTATCCGGTTGAGCCGCGATAGTTGGGGGCGAGCACCATGTATCCCTGATTCACCGCGTACTGGACGAAACGGTTGAAGGAGTTGAGCGTTTGCGCGGTTGGACCGCCGTGGATATAGACGATCGCGGCATTCTGTCCGTTGCGGGCCATGTTGAACGGCACGTAGAGGAAAGCAGAAATCGTCCACTTGCCGTCGCGGCTAGGATAGTGCACCAGATAGGGCTCGACCATGTCCTCTGAGCGCACCCCCGCCACGAGGGAATGCGTTACCTGATGCGACTTGCCGGTCGCCAGCGCATACACCCACAAATCTCCCGGAGCGGTGGGCCCGTTGTGGTAATAGAGCAGGCGTGAACCATCTTTAGTGAAGGCAGAGTGCCCGCCAGCGGGGGCGTTCAGACCTTTCGGAATCGGTAGAACGGTGGACTTGCCCATCGCGAGCTCGTGCAAGTAGATGTCTTCATTGCCGTCGACGTTGGCGGTGAAAGTGATCCGCCTACCGTCGGGTGAGAACTCTCCGCCGCTGATTTCCCACTTGTCCTTGGTCAGCCACGAGACTCTCTTGGTCGCGATGTCGAGCAACCCAATGTTGTCATAACCATTCCCTGCATTCGAGGTAATGAGCACGTGCTTGCCGGCGGGCGAGATGTCGTCGGCGGAGTAAATCTGCTCGCCTTCATGCGGGGTCAGCAATGTGCTGGTCGCGGCAGCAACGTCGGCGATGAAAATATTCGAATCGGTCCCCTTGGCCTGCTCTTGCGTGTAGACGATGTATTTGCCATCTTTCGACCAAATGGGATTTGAGTTGCGTTTATCCTGCGGCGTGCCGGTGGTGATGTGCTTCACCTCACGCATGAGCATGTCGTAGACGTCGATCTCGTAGGCGGCGGAAGTCTTTGCTTTCACTTCGTATGCCAGGTATCGGCCGTCGGGCGACCACGTGGGATCGAGTTCAGCGACCTCGCGAGTTTGCGTCAGGTTAACCACTTTCCCAGTCTTGGCCGAGACCAGAAAAATATCCCACTGCTCGTCGCCATCGTAATCGGACTGATAAGCGATCCATTTGCCATCGGGCGACCAGGCGGGCGAAGACTGGCGCTGGTCGCTGATGGTGAGCTGCACCGGCCATCCACCATCGGCGGCAACGGTCCAGATGTTGTTGCGTCCGCTCATGTTCGAGATGAAGGCGATGCTCTTGCCGTCGGGCGACCACGTCGGCCGGCCCACCTGGCGCGTCATGTAGAGCTTCTCGATGGTCAGGCTCTTGGGCTCAACCTGTGCATTGGGCGTGCTCTTGATCTGCTTGGGATCGGTGACGGCCTGGGGCGCGGGAAGGGCCTGGGCGGAGACTTCAAGGACGAAAGTGTTCATGAGTATGACGATAGCAAAGAGTGAAAAAGTGCGCATGATCTGGATGCCTCGAAATCAAGCAGAGAGTTTAGCAGAGCGCAGTGTGTGACCTGCACGACCAAGATTGCATAGGTCCCTCGCCGCGCTTACGGTTTCGCGTTCTTATGGATTTCCACCGTGCTCCAGCTCTTGTCTGCGGCATGGCAGATATTTTCAAGCAGGCAATCCGCGCACTTGGGCCTGCGGGCGAAGCACAACTTACGTCCGTGCCAGATGAGCTGGTGGGCGAACAGAATCCACCTATCGCGGAGAATAATGCGCATCAGGTCCTGCTCGATTTTTTGCGGGTCGGTTTCTTTCGTGAGCTCCAGGCGGCGCGCAATGCGAGTGACATGCGTGTCAACCACAACTCCTTCGGCGATCTTGAACCACGTGCCCAGGACTACGTTTGCGGTCTTGCGAGCGACCCCGGGAAGGGTAAGCAGATCCTTCATATGCAACGGAACCTGCCCGCCGAAGTCTCTAACGATTTTCTTGGCCGCGCCCACGACCGATTTCGACTTGTTTCGGAAGAATCCGGTGGAGCGGACGTCGGGTTGAAGCTGTTCTGGTTCGAGGGCGGCGAAGGCTTCGACGGTGGGATATTTTCGAAACAGCTCAGGCGTGACGCGGTTCACATTGACGTCCGTTGACTGGGCAGAGAGGATGGTCGCGACCAGCAACTCCCAGGCGCTAGTATGGGTCAGCGCACAAGTCACGTCGGGATAGAGTTGGTCGAGGCGCTTGAGAATTTCTGCGATACGGTCAGGCGCGACGGGATTGTAGGCCTTGGTCTTGGCAGCCTTTGGCGATCCTGCTTTCGTCGTTGAGCCAGCCTTGGTTGCAACCAAGGCTTTGCCTCGGCTCGGACGAGCGAGAGCGGACCGGCGACTGTCTTTACCTCGATCTGGCTGCCGGCGAGTTCCCACGGGCGAGGGCGCCCGCGCCACACCATCTTGACGTCCGGTGCGAGCGGGTCGGCGAGGAGCTGTGCCACGGGGCATGAAGGCCATATTTTAGCAGAGCAGAAGAAACAGCAATTTTTCGATTTTCGATTCCCGATTTTACCTCAGCCTTGGACTACCACACCCGACCGGGAGGCGGACCTGGGGTGTGCGGATGCTCTACGTGTCCAGAAGGCACTGTGCCAGAGACTGGGGAAGGGCGGGCGACATAGAAGTGGATGTCAAGCCGCCTGAGCCTCGCAGCGCTCCTCCCAATAGTCCTCAAAACGGCCATTGAAATGAGAGCAGCGCAGCGCCAAGATTGCGTTGGCTCCCCGGACGGTCCAGAACATTCCCGATTGTTTGAGAGGAGAGCCTATCACGGTCTTGCATCCAGCTTCGATCACACCCGAGCCAACAAACAAGTGTTGGCGGCGAAACTTGGGGATAACGCATCCGCGCTGCATTTCTCTCGAAGTAATCGGCCTCGGTGCGAATCTTCTCGGCCATTATGGGATTGCCAGCGAGAATGGCCCGCAGCGCGCTCATCAGTTTTTCGATTTTCCCCTTGTCCAGCAGGTGCTTCTGGTGGACCTTCATCCAAGCTTTCTGTTGGGCTTCCTGGTGGGGATGCAGCTGGCGCGCCACCTC
>Ga0070708_100000530_pt1 | contig 28775 bp, 31 predicted proteins | sample KBSK5503metaG_FD_65469 | JGI IMG/M metagenome (GOLD analysis project Ga0070708, IMG submission 65469) | Corn, switchgrass and miscanthus rhizosphere microbial communities from Kellogg Biological Station, Michigan, USA - KBS K5-50-3 metaG | ecosystem: Host-associated > Plants > Roots >... | reverse complement strand
AACGGCTTCAAGTCGGTCATCGACATCGACTTGCTCGGCTCCTTCCACGTGCTCAAGCAAGCCTATCCCCATCTGCGCCGGCCCGGAGCCGCGGTCATCAACATCACAGCTCCCCAAGGAGCGGTGCCGATGCGCTATCAGGCCCACTGCGGGACTGCGAAGGCGGGCATCGACCAGCTGACGCGGATTCTCGCGCTGGAATGGGGACCTGCGGGCATTCGAGTGAACGCCATTTCACCCGGGCCGATCGATGGAACCGAGGGCGTCCATCGGCTGATTGCACCAGGACCCGAGGAACGCATGTTCGCCGAAGCCTGCGTTCCCCTTCGCCGCCTCGGGACGCTCGATGACATCGGCAACCTCGCCCTGTTCCTCGCATCGCCTTATGCGAGCTACATCTCCGGCGCGATCGTGCCCTGTGACGGCGGTGGCCCTTTCGACAGTGTCAAACCAGCTCTAGAGGCAGCCGGTAAGGCGATGGCGAGCAGCGCATGAATCCGAGCATCCAAGAAGGGCGTTCCGCCGAACCTGATCGAAGCGCAGGCAGGATGCTGAACACGAGCACCGCTGCCGAAGGCGCGGCAACGCGCGCGGAAGTGACAAGGCTGGCGCAGGTCGCGCAGCGACGAATCTACGAAATGGCGGGGACCGAACGGGGCTACACGTACGCGGGCTCCCCAATCGTGTGCGGCGAAGGTGAACTGCCGCACGAATCGGACTTCGTCCATTACTTGCCGAGTTCGAGCCCGGGAGCACGCTTGCCGCATGCGTGGCTGTCCGACGGGCGCGCGCTGCACGATCTTGCCGGGACCGGCTACACGTTGTTCGACTTCAGCGACAACGCGGACACGGCGCCGATGGTGACCGCCTTCAGAAAGCTCGGCGCGCCACTCGACGTCGCCCGACCGCGAGATCAACTCGCTTATCAGACCTGCGGCCGGCGCTTCGTCCTGCTGCGCCCGGACCTGCATGTGGCGTGGCGTGCAGACGTCCTGCCCGATGACTGCGACGCCGTGGCCCGAGTCGTGACGGGTCATGTCCATCCTTCTTCATCCACCTCCACTACTTCGATTGGAGTTCATCCATGAACACTGAAACAACAGTACCCGCATACGTTCCTCTAATCGGCCGCATCTTGATTGCCGCGCCGTTTTTGATGAGCGGAATCGGAAAGCTCGCCACCTATGACCAGGTGGTGGGAATGATCACCGCGGCCGGCCTGCCTCTTGCGCCACTCGGATGGGTGATCGCCATCGTCGTCGAAATCGGTGGGGGCATTCTCATGATCACCGGGTATCGCGTTCGGCTCGCCGCTTTCGTCCTCGCGGCATTCACGCTGGCCGCGGCCGTGTTCTTCCATCGCAACTTCGCAGACCAGAACCAGATGATCCATTTCCTCGAGAACTTGGTGATCGTCGGCGGCTTTCTTTGTATCGGCTACTTCGGCGCCGGCCCGGTGAGCCTTGACAACCGTTTGCGTTCGAAGTGACGTCGTCGACACGCCCCAATTTCTCCAACGTATTGAGAGGCCAGCATGAGAAACAAGATCGCGGTCGAAGAGCACTTCGCCACCAACCTCACGATTGACCAGTCCAAGAACTATGCGCCACCGGAGTTCTGGCCCGGTTGAAGGCGAATCTCTTGGACATCGAGCAGCAGCGGCTCGAACGGATGGAAGAAGGGGGAACGAGCTACTCGATCCTTTCCTTGAACTCGCCGGGAATCCAAGCCCTACACGACCCAAAGAATGCGATCGACGTGGCCCGGCGCGCAAACGACACCCTCGCGGAAAGCGTTTCCCGTCATCCCTCCAAGCTGGGCGGTTTCGCGGCCCTCCCCATGCAGGATCCGGACGCGGCTGCGGACATGCCGCCCTTCTACCCCTGGTGGTGATCCAGGGAACATCATCAACCAAGGAAGATCCAATGTCCGACCTTTCCATGCTCATCAACGGCATCGAGGTGGGTGCCGAACAGGGCGCCACTTTCGAACGACGCAATCCGCTCGACGGCACCATTGCCGCCCGCGCACCCGCGGCTTCGCCTGCCGACGCCGCGAAGGCGGCCGATGCCGCAGCCGGGGCCTTCCGCGCCTGGAGCGAGACCGGCCCAGGCGAGCGCCGCGCGCTGCTGCTAAAGGCCGCAGAGAAGCTCGAGGCCAAGACTCCGCTTTTCATGGAGGCGATGGTCGCGGAGACCGGCGCTACCGGTATGTGGGCTGGCCTCAACGTGATGCTGGCGGCCGGCATGATCCGTGAGGCGGCCGCGCTCACGACCCAGGTGGCCGGCGAGGTGATCCCGTCCGACGTCCCGGGATCGCTCGCCATGGGTGTGCGCCAGCCGGCCGGCGTGGTACTGGGCATCGCGCCCTGGAACGCGCCCATCGCACTTGGTGTGCGAGCGATTGCGACACCGCTCGCATGCGGCAACACCGTGATTCTCAAGGGCAGCGAGAACTGCCCGCGCACCCACCGACTGATCGTCGAGGCCTTCGCCGAAGCAGGCTTTCCGGCCGGGGTGGTGAACTACGTGACCAACGCGCCGGCCGACGCCGCTGCCGTCGTCGAGGCGATCGTGGCGCATCCGGCGGTGCGGCGCGTGAACTTCACGGGCTCGACCCGCGTGGGCCGCCTGATCGCGCAGACCTGCGCGAAGTATCTGAAGCCCGCCGTGCTGGAGCTCGGCGGCAAGGCGCCCTTCCTGGTGCTGGATGACGCCGACCTCGACGACGCGGTCAATGCGGCGGCGTTCGGCTGCTTCGCCAACAGCGGGCAGATCTGCATGAGCACGGAGCGGATTATCGTCGACCAGAAGCTGGCTGACGATTTCGTCCGCAGGCTCGCCGCCAAGGCCCGGACACTCCCGCTAGGCGATCCGCGCAAGGGCGAGCCGGTAGTGCTCGGCAGCGTGATCGGCATGTCGACGGTTGAACACTGCAATGCGCTCATCGACGATGCGGTGTCGAAAGGCGCCCAAGTCGTGTGCGGCGGCAAGGCAGATTCCACACTGATGCCCGCCACGCTGCTGGACCACGTGACGCCGGCCATGCGCATCTACCACGAGGAAACCTTCGGCCCGGTCAAGGCGATCGTGCGCGTGGGCAGCACCGAAGAGGCGATCGCCTGCGCCAACGATAGTGAGTACGGGCTGGCGGCGGCGGTGTTCGGGCGCGACATCGCGCGCGCGTTCAACGTGGCGCGCAAGATCGACTCGGGCGTCTGCCACGTCAATGCGTCTACCGTGCACGACGAACCGCAGATGCCGTTCGGCGGGATGAAGGGCTCTGGCTTGGGCCGCTTCGGCGGCCACGCGGGCATCCACGAATTCACCGAGCTGCGCTGGATCACGGTGCAGACGACGCCTCGACCGTACCCGTTCTAAACTTTGCCGCATCGCCTGTAGCCCGACGGTGTTGGGGGAGGAGGATATGACCATCCCGGACACGTCCGTGCGGTGGCGCTGATCGCGCCGTGCGAGCGCAACCTGCCCTTGGCCAAGGCTCAGGATCCGATCGGATCGTGGCGCGACACGAGACGCTGCGCACGCGCTCCGGGGCGGTGCAGGGGCAAGCCGGTACAGTCCATCGACAGCGCGTTCAGTTCGCCCGCCAGCACTCCCACTGACCAGCCGTCCGAGACGATGTGGTGGATGGTCATCAAGGGCGCGTGCTGTTTCGTCTTGCAGATGGATGAGCCGCCCGCGGATCAGGGGGCCGACCCCGGGCCGCCGGACTTCGATTCCGACTTGCCGTTCTGAACTCCACATCCAAAGCCGAACAAGACGATGGCCCCGCACGGGGCCATCGCCGCTTCGACATCACAAGCATCAGACCGGGCTCGGACTTCGTGCAAAGCCGCGCCCTCACCAGCGCATAGAGGCGGAGTTACACCTGCGCCAACAATGTGCTGCTGGAACGCGCCAAGAGCGCTGACGCGGCCGAGACCGACGAGCCCGAACTGGACATTCCGGCCGAGATCGAGCGGCGCGAAGTGCGCCTGAAGGCCATCACCGAAGCGCGTGAGCGCCTGGAGCAGGGCCAGCGCGACGCCGACGTCGAACAAGGCCGCAGCGAAGACGACGAGCGCAAGCCGCGCGACGAGCACGGCAATCCCAAGGGCGGGCGCTACAAGCGCGAGTTCGGCGTTCCCGAGGCGAAGTCACAAGACAGCTTCACCGACCCCGACAGCCGCATCATGAAGCGCGCTGGCGGCGGCTTCGATGCCAGCCACAACGGGCACACGGCGGTGGACGACACCGCGCACATCATCGTAGCCGCCGAGCTGAGCAACAACGTCGCCGACACGCAGCAACTGGTGCCGATGTTGCAAGCGGTGAAGAACGGCAGCGATGGCCCTCAAAGCAAACCGATGAGGTCACAGCAGCCGACCGAAGGCGCAAGTGGATCGCCGAGCCGCCCAACGGCTGGATCAAGAGCGTGCTGTGGTTACGTCAGTTCAGTCTTCGAGGTCTGCACCGTGTGCAAGCCGAGTTCAAGCTCGTGTGCCTGGCCCTGAACCTGCCACGAATGGGGACCATGCAAGCGGCATGAGGGCCGCAAGATGACTCACCACGAGCTCCATACTGCGTATCAGGGTCGCACCGCTGCGCTTCGGGCACCGAACATCAACGCATCAGCCAGCGCCGTGATGAAAAACCGCGCGCCACGCTGCGCGTCGATCAACCTCAAGGGGTCAAAACCACTGCCGTCCACATTCCTAGCCGGTTACGAGCCCCAGCGCAGCGCCTCTGAAGGTCCAAGGCGGCCCCAGTGAAGCGGCCTGGCTCATTGGGCGGGACAGGGTCTGGTGGGCCTCTTCGGCATCTGAACCCCACCCAAGCTAGACGGAATGAGGTGCGCGAATACGGTCGAACGTATCGGCTCTTTCCAACACCACCGCTTGCCGCAGATCTCGATCTATCGCGAACCCTCTGTTCGCGCATGCGGCGGATCCGATTCGGACCTGCTGCTCTTTGTGCAACTGCTGCGTTAGGGCGCGAAATCCAGAAAGCGCACCTCCGGTACGCGCTTCAGCTGGCGTGCGCCGCTGAAGTGATCCAGCGCCCTCGTCAGCCCGCCGCGGTCGTGCCAACCGGCTGCGTCGCCGCCGCCGCCGGCGCCGCCGTGAACTTCCATGCGTTGACCACAAACATCAGGAACGCGACGCCGACAACCATGGAGGCGATCGCCAGGACCGGCTCGATGGCGGCGCTGCCTCTGAGCAGCATCGTCAACGTCACCATCTGCACGAAATGCGCTGGCGCGTATATCCAGAACTGGATCTTCGCCAGCTTCGTCGCCGCCGCGGCCGGCCACAAGCGGTAGAAAAAGGCGAAGATGCCCATGGTCACCCAGCCGAGCAGGTTGATGTGCGTGTGCGCAGGGAACAGCGTGTGGTCGTGCGTCGCGGCCATAACGATGCCCAGCGCGACGCCTACCAGAATCCAGCACATGGCGATGCGGAAATACCAGTTACTAAGGTTGTTGTGGCCCATTCCTCTTTCTCCTTCCCGTCCATGGGCGCGAGTCTGGCGACGGATCTCGCTTGGCCAAGAGGGCCTGCGTCACCCGTGACGCCACTTTGCGGCCAAGTACGTCAGAAATCCAAACCCCGCAATCGACCAGAGAGGTGAGGTCAATCCCCGTGTCGGCGCCGAGGCCATGCACGAGGTAGACCACGTCCTCGGTTGCGACATTACCAGTTGCGCCTTTCGCATATGGGCAGCCGCCGAGACCGGCAATCGAGCTGTCGAAAGTGCGCAGGCCGAATCCATAGGACGCATGCACGTTTGCCACGGCCATGCCATAGGTGTCGTGATAGTGCCCCGCCAATTGCGAGACTGGCACCCGCTTCGCCACAGCCTCCAGCATCGCCAGCACCGACGCCGGTGTGCCCACTCCCACAGTGTCGCCGAGCGAAACCTCGTGGCTGCCCAGTTCGTGCAGGCGAGCCGCTACGTCGGCCACCTTTCCCGGCGCGATGGCGCCGTCGTAGGGGCAAGCGACCACGCACGACACATAGCCGCGCACCTTCACGCCCAGACGCCGGGCCGCCTCGAACACGGGCACGAAGCGATCGATCGATTCGTCGATCGAGCAGTTGATGTTCTTCTGCGAGAAGCCTTCTGATGCAGCGGCGAACACCGCCACCTCTCTTGCGCCTTCCGCGACCGCGGCCTCGAAGCCCTTGAGATTGGGCGTTAGGACGGGATAGTTCACACCATCGCGGCGGACTAAACCGCGCATGATCTCAAGGTGGTCCGTCATCTGCGGCACCCACTTCGGTGACACGAAGGAGGTCACCTCGATGTCGCGCAGGCCCGCCGCTGCCAAGCGCTCGATGAGCTCCAGCTTGGTGTCCGTCGGGATGCTCTGCTTCTCGTTCTGCAGCCCGTCGCGCGGACCGACCTCGACGATGCGGACGTGTTCCATCATTCGACTCCCTCGAAGTGCACCAGTTCGGCCCCATCGGACACCTGGTCGCCAGGCGCACAGCGGAACTCCTTGACCACGCCCTTGCGCGGCGCGCTGATCGTGTGCTCCATCTTCATCGCCTCCATAACCAGCAACGGCGTGCCTTTCTCCACCGTGGCCCCCGGCTGGACCAGCACGGCAATCACGTTGCCGGGCATCGGCGCACGCAGCCCGCCCTCGACCTCCTCACCCTCGCCGCCCACGTGCAGCGTGTCCATCAGTGACAGCGGCCATGAACGCCCCTCGAAGAAGACGTGGCGACGCTCCCCGGATGGAACCACCGCCCCGCGTACGCGCCGCGCGCCCAGCTGAGCCTGGAGTTCGCTGTCCGCGCCCAGCGTGCCACGCGCGAAGACACGTTGGCTGCCCACCGTCAACTCGTGGCCGCCTGCGGCGACCTGGACCAGAACCTCCTGGACCACGTCACCCAGCCGGAAGGCGAGCTTGCGCTCGGTGCGGCCGTTGAGACGCCAGCCATCGAGCGCGCGCCACGGCGAGTCCGGGTCGACGGCGCGCGCAGCCTTCTTCTCGGCGAGGCGCTTCTCGCTCAGCAGTTCGGCCAAGGCGGCGACGAGCCACACGTCTGCAGGTACGTCGCCAGCGGGCGGAAACAACGACGTGTGCTCCCGCTCGATCAAGCCGGTGTCGAGATCCGCGTTCGCGAACGAGGGCACGGCGACCAGCCGGGCCAGGAAATCGATGTTGTTTGACACGCCGACCACGCGGTACTGCGCCAGCGCCTGCCGCATGCGTGCCAGCGCCTGCCGGCGGTCGGCACCCCAGACGATCAGCTTGGCAATCATCGGGTCGTAGTGCGGCGTGATCTCGTCACCCTGCTCGACGCCGGCGTCCACGCGAACGTAGTCGCTTTCCGGCGGCGGAGCAAGGTGCAGCAGCCGGCCGGTCGAGGGGAGAAAGCCCTTGTCTGGGTCTTCGGCGTAAATGCGGGCCTCGAGCGCGTGGCCGTCGACCTGCAGTTGCTCCTGTGTGAGCGGCAGCCGCTCACCGCTGGCCACGCGCAACTGCCACTCGACGAGGTCGAGGCCGGTGATCATCTCCGTCACCGGGTGCTCCACCTGCAGCCGCGTGTTCATTTCCATGAAGTAGAAGCTGCCATCCTGGTTGGCGATGAACTCCACCGTGCCGGCGCCGACGTAACCCACCGCCTTCGCGGCGTCGACCGCGGCCTGGCCCATGGCCGCACGACGCTCTGGCGTCATGCCGGGCGCCGGCGCTTCCTCGAGCACCTTCTGATGACGGCGCTGCACCGAGCAGTCGCGCTCGAAGAGGTACACGCAGTTGCCGTGCTTGTCACCGAACACCTGGATCTCGATGTGGCGCGGCCTGAGCACGTACTTCTCGACCAGCACGTGGTCGTCGCCGAAGGCGTTGATCGCCTCGCGCTTGCAGGAGGCGAGAGCCGCCTCGAAGTCGGCGGCGTTGTCGACACGCCGCATGCCCTTGCCGCCGCCACCGGAGCTGGCCTTGATGAGCACCGGGTAGACGATGCGATCGGCTTGCTGCGCGAGAAAGCCTGCGTCCTGGTTGTCGCCGTGGTAGCCGGGGGTCAAGGGCACCGCGGCTTTCTCCATCAGGGCCTTGGCCGCGGACTTCGAACCCATCGCACGGATCGCCGACGCGGGCGGGCCGATGAAGGCGACGCCGGCGCCTTCACAAGCCTCGGCGAAGTCTGCGTTCTCCGACAGGAAGCCATATCCCGGATGGACCGCCTCTGCGCCTGTCTGGCGGGCCGCAGCCAGGATCTTGTCCGCGACCAGATAGGACTCTCGTGCCGCCGCCGGGCCGATCAGTACGGCCTCGTCGGCCAGCCGCACGTGGCGTGCATTGGCGTCGGCTTCCGAATAGACGGCGACGGTGGCGATACCCATCCTGCGCGCCGTCTTGATGACACGGCAGGCGATCTCGCCCCGATTTGCGATGAGAATTTTCTTGAACATGTCGTCTTCTTCAGTCGGCCGGGGCCCACGCGGCGGCCCGCTTGGCGATGAACGCGCCCAGGCCCTCGCCGGCTTCCGGTGTCGCGCGCAGCGTGGCGATGCGACGCGCCGTGTCCTCGACCACGGCATCGTCGACCGGACAATTCGCGACCGCACGGATGAGTTCGGTCGCTGCCGCCTGGGCCAAGGGCCCGCCGAGCAGCAGGGCGTCGACCACCTGTTGAACGCGCGCGTCCAGTTCCTCCGACGAAGCGACCTCGTGCGCAAGACCGATCTCGCGGGCGCGCTCGGCGCTGATGCGCTCCGCCGTCTGGAAGTAGCGATAGGCCTGCCGCTCACCGATGGCGCGCAGCACGTACGGGCCGATCGCCGCCGGGATCAGCCCCAAACGCACCTCGGACGTGCCGAACTGTGCCTTCGTCGAAGCGATGCAGATGTCGCAGGCGCAAGCGAGTCCCATGCCGCCCCCGAGCGCCGCGCCGTGCACGCGGGCGATGGTGGGCGTGCGACACGACGAGATCGTGCGGAACAGTGCGGCGAGCTTGCGCGCATCGGCGAGGTTCTGATATGGCGTCGAAGCGCCCTGTCGCTTCATCCACTTCAGGTCGGCACCGGCCGAGAAGCTCTTGCCCTCGCCGGCCAGCACGATCACGCGCACGCCCTCCTCGGCGTCGACCGCGGCGAAGGCAGCGGTCAGCTCGGCGATCAGCGTTTCGTCGAAGGCGTTGTGAACGTCGGGTCTGTTCATCCAGATCCAGGCGCTCGCACCGCGCCGGTCGATCTTCAAGGTTTGATCGTCCATCGCCGGCCTCACATGCGGAACAGACCGAACTTGGTCGGCACGATCGGCGCATTCAGCGCCGCGGCGAGCGACAGGCCGAGGACGCGCCGAGTCTGCGCCGGATCGACCACGCCGTCGTCCCACAGCCGCGCGGTCGCGTAGTACGGATGACCCTGGGTGTCGTATTGCGCCCTGATCGGGGCCTTGAAGGCTGCTTCGTCTGCGGCGGACCATTGCCCGCCCTTGAGCTCGACACCGTCGCGCTTGACGGTGGCGAGCACGCCGGCCGCCTGATCGCCACCCATAACGCTGATGCGTGCGTTGGGCCACATCCACAGGAAGCGCGGCGAATAGGCGCGGCCACACATACCGTAGTTGCCGGCGCCGAAGCTGCCGCCGATCAGCATCGTGAGTTTTGGCACCTGCGCGGTGGCCACCGCGGTGACCATCTTTGCGCCGTCCTTGGCGATGCCCGCGTTCTCGTATTTGCGCCCGACCATGAAGCCGGTGATGTTCTGCAGGAATAGCAGCGGCACGCCGCGCTGTGCGCACAGTTCGACGAAGTGCGCGCCCTTCTGCGCCGATTCGCCGAACAGGATGCCATTGTTGGCGACGATCCCCACCGGCATGCCGTAGAGCCGCGCGAAGCCGGTCACCAGCGTCGCGCCGTAACGGGCCTTGAACTCGTCGAAGCGCGAACCGTCGACGACGCGGGCGATGATCTCCCGCACGTCGTAGGGCTTGCGCGTGTCCTGCGGGATCACGCCGTAGATCTCTTCGGGGTCGTACAGCGGCTCCTCGCTGCCTTCCAGTGTCACCGGGCAGGGCCGCACACGATTGAAGTTGGCGACGATGCGCCGTGCCAGGTAGAGCGCATGTGCATCGTTCTCCGCCAGATGATCGGCTACGCCGGAGATGCGCGTGTGCACGTCACCTCCGCCCAGATCCTCAGCGCTCACCACCTCGCCCGTTGCGGCCTTCACCAGCGGCGGGCCGCCGAGAAAGATCGTCCCTTGGTTGCGAACGATCACGGTCTCGTCGCTCATCGCCGGCACGTAGGCGCCACCGGCCGTGCATGAGCCCATGACCACCGCGATCTGTGGGATGCCCTTGGCCGACATGTTGGCCTGGTTGAAGAAGATGCGCCCGAAGTGATCGCGATCGGGAAACACCTCGTCCTGCTTGGGCAGGAATGCCCCGCCGGAGTCGACCAGGTAGATGCACGGCAGCTGGTTCTGGTCCGCGATCTCCTGGGCCCGCAGGTGCTTCTTGACCGTCATGGGGTAGTAGGTGCCGCCCTTCACGGTGGCATCGTTCGCCACGACCATGCACGGGACGCCCTGAATACGGCCGATGCCGGCGATCACACCGGCCGACGGCGCATCACCGTCGTACATACCGTGGGCAGCGAGCTGTCCGATCTCCAGGAACGGCGCGCCGGGGTCGAGTAACTGCGCGACGCGGTCGCGCGACAGCAGCTTGCCGCGTGCCGTGTGCTTGGCACGCGCCGCCTCACCGCCGCCGAGCGCTGCTTCGTCGGCCTTGGCGCGTAGGTCCTGCACCAGCGTTTGGATCGCGTCGGCGTTGGCTCGGAATTCGGCCGACCGGGGGTTGATCTGTGACTTCAATGCTTGCATCTTTGTCTCGCTCGTTGTCGTGTCAGTTCATGGTCTGCAGTGACAGCCGGTGCCGCTCGTCCCACGCCTGGCCCGCGCTGACGCTGACGCCCAGACGACGCAGCAGGCCATCGGCCAGCCCGTAGACCAGCCCGTGCACTTCGATGCGCTGCCCGCGGTACCACGCGCGCCGCAGGATGGTCGTGCGACAGACGTTGGCCACCTGCTCGACGACATTGAGTTCCACCAGGCGGCGACCGCGCGCCTCGTCGCTGTCCGACGCCGCGAGCCGGTCGACATGCTTGTAGGCGATGTCCTCGATGTGGCGCAACCAGTTGTCGGCAAGACCCGTCGACCGCCTCTCCGCCACCGCCTGCACGCCACCGCAGCCGTAGTGCCCGACAACCATGATGTGTTCGACCTTCAGCGTCTCGACGGCGTACTGCAGCACCGAGAGGCAGTTGAGGTCCGAATGCACGACGAGGTTGGCGATGTTGCGGTGCACGAACACTTCGCCGGGCGCCAGACCAAGAATCTCGTTGGCCGACACGCGACTGTCGGAACAACCGATCCAGAGGTAGCGGGGCGCCTGCTGGCCCGCCAGGCGCGTGAAGAACTCGGGGTCGTCGGCCACGCGTTGGTTTGCCCAGGCGCGGTTGTTGGCGAAGAGGCCCTCCAGGCTGCACATCTCGGCCTCACATCGTCTCGGAGAACAACTCGCGCCCGATCAGCATGCGACGGATCTCGCTGGTGCCCGCGCCGATCTCGTACAGCTTGGCATCGCGCCACAGGCGCGGAGTTGGGTACTGGTTGATGTACCCGTTGCCGCCCAGCACCTGGATCGCTTCGCCGGCCATCCAGGTCGCCTTCTCCGCGGCGTAGAGAATCGCGCCCGCCGCGTCCTCGGAGTCGAGGCCGCTCATCAGCACCTTGACCCCACCGCCTTCGATGCCCAGCACGTTCTCTGCCGGCATTTCGCAGTCCTCGAAGAACGCTTGTTGCGGTGCAGATTCTGCATGTCTGCTCCATCGCGCGCGCCAACGTACAACTCACCGCACTGAACACTGGCGGGGGGCTCGACCTTGATCACGTCCGCACCGAAGTCGGCGAACTGCTTCACACAGGTGGGGCCAGCGCGAACCTGACTCAGGTCGATCACTCGGAGGCACCGCAGCGCCCCGTCAGTCATCACCGGCTTCATGCCAAGGCCCCTTCTTCAACGGCGTTTTTCGGCCAGTCTATGGATAAGATACGCCAGAGTCAATAGTAGATATATCTATTCCCACCCATGTGCTATCCTCTCTACACTTTTTCATCAATCAGGACGGCTACTCGCCGGAGGAGAAGGTAGATGCAGTGCGTGCAGACCGGTCTGCTGATGCTGCAGCAGGCCATCCGCGACGTCGACGCCGCTGGCGGCCGCGCGGTGGACAAGCTGGAAGCCGCGATGCACGCCTACGTCACCATCGTCACCCAGGACTTCGGCCTGTGCGTCATCCGCGTCGGCGAAGACCCGCTGCCGCCTGAAGGCCACGGTGGACCTCGAGTTCCGTGAGCTCATCCGCCAGGGCATCGCCGAGGGCAGCATCGCGCCCTGCGACCCCAAGCTGGCCGCCTTCACCGTGGCCGGCGCCTTGAGCTGGATAGGTCGCTGGTACCGCCCTGACGGCGCCCTCACCCCCGAAGCCATTGCCGACCATTCCGTCACCATGCTGCTGCGCCGCCCGGGCGTGGCGCCGCCCGTCGCGCCCGCGCCGCGCCGCCGCCGGAGCCCTGCATGACGAACACCACCGACCCCGTGACCCTGCGCCGCGAAGGCGCGGTGGCCGTACTGCAGCTGAACCGCCCGCACGCCCTGAACGCGCTGGACGTGACCACCGCGCGAGCCTTCCACGCCGCCTGCACCACCCTGGCAGCCGACGACAGCGTGCGCGCCGTGCTGCTGTGCGGCGCCGGGCGCAGTTTTGGTGTCGGCGGCGACTTGGCGGCGCTGCGCAACGAGCCCGGCGCCGTGGCGCTGCAGTTGATCGAACCGTTGCATGCCAGCATCCAGCTGCTCACCAGATTGCGGGCGCCGGTGATCGCAGCGCTGCAGGGCGCCGTGGCCGGCGGCAGCCTGAGCCTGGCACTGGCCGCCGACATCGCCGTGGCCGCGGACGACGCGCGTTTCACGCTGGCCTATGCCGGAGTGGGCGCCAGCTGCGATGTCTCTGGATCGTGGCACTTGCCGCGGCTGGTGGGCCTGCGCCAGGCGCTGGCCATTGCCCTGCTCAATGAGCCGCTGGATGCCACCGAAGCGCTGCGCCTAGGCCTGGTTAATCGCGTGGTGCCCGCCGCGGCGCTGGCCGGCGAAGCGATGGTGCTGGCGCAGCGTGTGGCCACCGGGCCGACGCAAGCGCTGGGGCATCTGAAGCGCCTGCTTCGGCAGTCGCTCGACACCGACCTGCCCACCCAGTTGGACGCCGAGCGCGATGCCTTTGTCGCCTGCACGCAGACGCAGGACTTCAACGAAGGGCTGGCAGCCTTCTTCGCGCGCCGGCCGCCGCAGTTCCAGGGTCGCTGATACCGCGGGCGATGGACGGCACGACCGCGCCGCCGCAGGCCCCTGTGGTCCAGCCTCATGGGTTCAACCCCAGCAGCAGTCTGTCGGGCCAGGCTGAGATCCCTGAGGCGGCGAAGGTCACTGCCGTTGCCGCGCAGCGATCGCCAGATGCAAATTGGGACGCCCTGAACCCGACGTGCTCACCACGCGTTGACAGCGTCCGACGTAGCAGATCCGTGCGCGCCTGTCGCGAACCCGCGGCCCGGCCAGTGTGTTGCTTTAGCAAAACTGCAATCTCCGCAGGACGCTTCGATTGAGCGGCCGGCACCCGCCGCCGAGAATCAAATCTTCCGATTCGGGTCAAGCCTCCGTTGGGACGTTGGGGAAACCAGGATGACATCGCCAGGGAATCTATCCGTCTTGCCGGCCGAACATGAAGCACAACTGCGCGACATGCACTTGCGGTCCGTATGGTTGTCCGGCCCCAGCCCATCGGGCCGTGAGCCTTCCCTTGCCTTGCCATGCTACTGTGTTGAAAGGAATCCGAAATGAAGCTCGTACGCTTTAACGGCGGACGGCTCGGCGTCGTTCGCGGAGACCGGGTCACCGATGTCACCGACACCGCGGGGTTACGGCCCGACGAATTTCCTCCCGTGGGGATGGTGAGGCTGATCGCCGACTTCGCCGCCCACAAGGCCGCGCTCGATGCGGCGCGCGGGCCAGAGCTGCCGCTCGATACGCTGACCCTCGAGACCCCGGTGCCGTGGCCCAACAAGCTGATCGCGTTTCCGATCAATTTCAAGGCACATGGCGAAGAGATCCTCAACGCGCCCAAGGCATTGATGGCGCGCGGATTCTTCCTGAAGGCGCCGAGTTCGCTCAGCGGCGCGGGTGAGCCAATCGTGCTGCCGGACCTTCCGGGGCGCCAGATTCATCACGAAGCGGAGATCGGCATCGTGATCGGCCGCCAGTGCCGGCATGTGAGCCGGGAGGAGGCCCTCGATGTCGTGTTCGGCTATGGCTGCGCGCTCGACATCACGGTGCGCGACATGGCCGTCGACCGCGTACTCCGAAAGTCGTACGACACCTTCTCGCCGTTCGGGCCGTGGATCGTGACCGCGGACGAAGTACCCGACCCATCGCAACTGCAGATGAAGCTGTGGGTTGGCAACGAGCTAAGGCAGGACGCGAACCTGCGCGACCTGCTGGTAGACATCCCCGGGATGATCGCGATGACTTCGGCGGTGATGACTCTGTACCCCGGCGACATCATCTTCGGTGGCACGCCGGCGGGCATCGGCCCCATCCAGGCGGGCGATGTCGTCACGATTGCGATCGAACAAGTGGGCCGCATGTCCGTGCAGGTAGAGCAGGGCCAAGGCGGCGGCAACAGCGCATTCGAGGGCTTCGATCCGAACTTCGACGGCACCGTCACGCGCCCCGTCTCGAAGGCAGAAACCATAGGGGAGAGCAATGATGAACACCCAGACCCTATTGTTTGATGCTGCTCAGCGAACGGGATGCGTCTTCAGCTCCGGCTGGCGACCCGGGTCCGGCGGTACCGTGAACGTGAGAGCGGCGTTGCTGATGCAGGTGGTCGCGGGGCGTCCGGCAACACGGGCCGCTCCGGCAATCTGACCGCCCTTGATGAGTACACCCAATGGCAGTGGATCACTGTTGGGGAGGACGTCCCCAGTTATCCGTTTTAGGCGCCGTCACGCACGCTACCCGCGCCGTCGGAAGAAGAGGCGTGGAGACCGCCTGCCCTTGACGGTGTTGCGTGCCTTCGAAGCGCTCCCCGAAATCGAAGCTTGCAAATCGCCTGCGACGCAAAAGAGTCCGGGGCGAAAATTTAAGAAGAACTAAAACGACGCGGAGGACATTTCGGTTGAGATCGCATCGGCCTGCGCCCAGAATGAGCGTTGAGGCGCGTGCCGAACGCATGACGATCAACCAATGGCGCACACAGGAGCTATGAATGACTGCATCTGAGGCGCGAAACTCGCTGCCCGCTGACTACCAGGCTCAACTGCGTGATGATCACTTGCGTCCGCTGTGGATGGCCAATGTCTCCGCGGCGATGCGAGCCGAGCCAGGACAGCCGCTGCGGCGGGCGCAGCCGCATGTCTGGTCCTGGAACACCGTGCGCGAGCGCCTGTCAAGGGCCGGCGAGCTGGTCGATGTGGAGCATGCTGAGCGTCGTGTGCTGATTCTGATCAACCCGGGGCACACTTCGCCAGATGGCGTGTCCGCCGACTCTTCGCTGTTCGTCGGCGCACAGCTCGTGCTTCCGGGCGAAGTGACGTCTCGTCATCGTCATTCGGCCGCAGCGTCGCGATTCGTGGTCGAAGGCTCGAGCGCCTGCACGATCGTCAACGGCGAGCGCCTGTCGATGGAGCCGGGTGACCTGATCCTGACGCCGCCGCACCATTGGCACGAGCATGTTAACGAGGGCAGCGAGCACGTGATCTGGCTCGATATGCTCGATGCACCGATCAGCTCTGCTCTGGACGCCGTCTACTTCGAGGGCGGCCCTCGTACGCCGGTCAGTGCACAGGTGCCGGAGCGCGCGGCATACCGGGCGCCGGGCATGCTGCCCTTCCGCAGCCCTAACATCGCCCCGCAGCGCTACCCGATGCTGCGATACCGTTGGAGCGAAGTGCAGCAGGCCCTGGCTGCGCTCGCTTCAGCCGGCGATCGTGAGCACCCGGTGCACCTGATGTACGCCAATCCGGAGACCGGCGCCAGCGTGCTCGAGGCGTACTGCTACTCGGTGCGGATGCTCCGGCCCGGGGAGGAGGTGGATCCGACGCTGAGTTCGGCAAGCGCCGTCTATCATGTGGTGAGCGGCGAGGGCGAGTCCGAGATCGGCGGCCGGACGTTCGCCTGGCAACAGGGCGACGTTATCGCCGTGCCCTCACAGCTTCCGCTGCGCCTTCGCAACCGGTCCTCGTCGAGGCCCGCATATCTCCTGCAGGTCGACAACTCGCCGTTGCAGTCCAAGCTCGACTGGTACCGCGAGTGGCCTTGAGCTGAATAGTGAATCGATGCGCCCGGCGCGTGCGCACCGGGCCGAGCGAACACGATCATCGATCAGGTGAATAGCATGACAGCGGACCACAACGACTCAGCCGTTCGATTGAAGCCGCCGGGAGTCGGCGGCAAGCGCTATTCATTCTCCGGGCACGCACTGGTTCTGCACGACACATCGCTGGAAGAGGGCCTGGAACGCGCCCTGCGGCACTTCGACCATCAGCGCGCGTTCGTCGTCTGCTCCCGCTCGCTTAACACACGTACCGAAGTGATCCGGCGCGTCGAGCGCTGCCTGGGCCCGCGGATGGTGGGCCTGACCGACGAGGTGGGCGAACATTCACCGCTGCCCAACGTGCTGAAGGGTGCGATGGCAGCGCGCGACGCGAATGCGGACGTCATTGTGGCTGTTGGCGGCGGCTCCGTGATGGACATGTGCAAGGTAATGCAACTCTGCATCTCCGAATCCGTATACACGCGGGAAGCACTGCTCGCGCTGGAGCTCAGCGTAGCGGCCGACGCCTTCGAACTGTCGTCTCCCGCCCGTTCTGCCGCGCGCATCCGCCAGATCGCGCTGCCCACGACGCTCGCAACGTCAGAATGGACGCCCGTCAGCACGCCGATCGACCCCGAAACGCACCTGAAGGCACGCTTCCTGGTGCCGGACGGCGCGCCCCAGGCCGTCGTCTACGACCCGGATCTGCTCACCCATACACCGCTGTCGCTGCTGCTGTCCACGGGCATTCGCGGCCTGGACCACGCCATCAACTCGATGTGCTCGACGCAGCCGCACCCGCTCGCGAGCATACTGGCCGAGCAAGCTGTGCGGTTGTACGTACGCGGGCTGCCGCGGCTGGCGGATGCCGATCGAAGGCAGGCCGCCGCGGAGTGCCAGCTCGCGACCTGGTACACAGGAATGGGACAGATGTCGGTGCCGCACGGATTCAGCCACTGGATGGTGCATATTCTCGGCCCCAATGCCGGCGTGCCACACAGCGATGCCGCCTGCGTGCTGATGCTCGCCCAGGCGCGCTGGCTGGACGGCTGGGCCCGCGACGAGCACGGCCGCCTGATGGCGGCGCTGGGGCAGCCGGACCGCCCGCTCCACGCCATGCTAGAAGAGCTGCTGCAGCGGCTCGGCATGCCGACGACGCTCGACGACCTGGGGGTGAGTCGGGAGCAGATCGACGCGATGATCGCGCCGGCCCTGTCGCACCCCATGGTTACGCGGTACAACAAGCGACCGATCGCGACTGGAGCCGACCTGCGAGCGATCCTCGAACTTGCTTGGCGTTCCTGAAGCTGGCCGCAGTCGGCATCGTCGGCCGTGAGGCGCACCGGCGGCACAGCATCTGCATCCGGTCCCGGGAGGAGTTGCCCGACGCTGCGCACCTGCTCGTCGAACACCTGGAAGGCACGCTCTCCGGTCAGCTCTCGGGCAGCGACCGGCCGGCCAGCACCGGCGAAATCCCGCCCGACACCGAGCGCATCCAGGCGCGAAAGACGCTGAGGGGAAAGGTGTTCGCGCGCCGCAACTCGCAAGCGAGGTAATACCCCTTCTCCGTTGCCGCGATCGTCGGGAACGGCGCCACCAGGTGGCCGCTTTCGAGATCGCCCGAGACATACGCCAGTTGGCCAATCGCCACGCCCAGGCCGTCAGTCGCCGCGCAGTAGCACAGCGCCGCATTGCCGAGACGCGAGCCGAGTTTGAAATTCTCGGTGATGCCCGCAGCGCCGAGCCAGGTTTCCCAGTCATCGGGACGAAGCATCGACCGCAGCATATTCACCTGGTGCAAATCCTGCGGCGTTCGCAGCCGCGCGGCGAGCGCGGGCGAGCATACAGGCGTCAGGGCGTCGTCGAAGATGTGGTCCAGATGCAAATCTGTCCACTGGCCTTCGCCATGCAGAACAATGAAGTCCGCGTCTTCGAGGCGGGCTTCCGCGACCGCGCTGATCGTAGCCAGTTCGAGATCGATCTCCGGATAGTCCGCATAAAAGCTCGCCAGCCGCGGCGCGAGCCATCGAATGGCGAACGACGGCATCACGCGCAAGCGAAGACGCGGGCGGGCCGCCGCTTCCGTAATCTGGCGCACGGCAGCCTCAAGGCGGTCGAACTGTTCGGCGGCGGACAACACCAGTTCCCGGCCAGCCTTCGTGAACTCAAGCCGGCGTCCGACTTTATCGAGAAGTTGCACGCCCAACCGGCCTTCTAGTTCCTTCAACTGCTGGCTAACGGCTCCAGGCGTGATGCAGAGCGCCTCTGCGGCCTTGGCCACACTTCGTGTGCGGTGAACAGCGTCCAGTACTCGAAGCGAACCCAGAAGATTGCGAAGGCGATGCATGTCCTTCATTTTAGCCAACCTAAAGTGAGGCACACGATATTTCGAATGACTCCGAAAGGCCTGCCGCTCAAACTTCCGCACAGATCATCAACCGAGCTACGCAATGGAATTCACACCGCGGAACGCACCGTACTTGCGCCAGGACAGCGACGGCCTGCGACTCATTGCCACCCGCAGCAGCCGCGGCGAAGCCGCGCAATTCCCTCCCGCGGTGGCGCTCCATGGCGATGAACGTGTCGAGGAGATCGCGCTCGGGCCCGAGGGCACAGTCTACAGCTTCACCACCGTTCACGCCGGCGCGGCACAGCAGCCGTATCACTTGGCGATGGTGGATTTCGAAGCCGGCGTACGCGTCTTTGGCCGCTTGCTGGCTCCCTCCGCTCCCCTCGCCATCGGGGCCACGGTTCGCGTGGTGCCTTTCCAGTTTCCGGACGGCACGCCGGACTATGCCTTCGAAACGGTTTGAACCCATGACCAATACTTACGTCACCGGTGTCGGTATCAGCGATTTCGGCCGGATGCCGGAAATGAGCGAGGAAACGCTGGCCCGCGTCGCCATACACGCCGCCTTGCGCGACGCCGGCCGACGTGCCGACGAGATCGACGCGTTCTACTGCGGCAACGTGTTCGGCCAAAACATGCCGGGCCAGCGAGCGCTGCGCGAGGTAGTCGGCGTCGACGGTGGGGCGATCTTCAACATCGACAACGCATGCGCGAGCGGCGCCTCGGCGATGCACCTCGCGCTTCAGGCCATTGCGTCCGGGCAGTGCGAAACCGCCCTGGTATTCGGCATGGACCAGTTGAGTGCTCTGGGCGGAGGCACGATCCCGCTGGGGACGAGCGATTGGAACGTGCGCCGCGGGATGGTGATGCCGGCCTTGTATGCGATGCGGGCCGCGCGCTATCTGCATGACCACCAGCTGGACGTCTCAGTGCTCGCCGATGTCTCGGTGAAGAACCGGCGCCACGGCCTACTCAACCCCATCGCGCGCTTCTGCAAGCCTGCGAGCCGCGAAGAGGTGCTCGCCTCGCGTCCCGTGGCCGATCCGCTAACGCTGCTGCAGTGCTGCCCGGGCGTGGTGGACGGCGCGGCGGCGGTCGTCCTCGACGCCAAGCCGCGGAAGGGCGAAGCGACGCCGGTACGGGTCTTGGCTTCGGTGATCCAGAGCGGTCGCTTCGAGCCCGGCTGCGTCGACATGACGGAGGCGGAGATTACCGCGCGCTCGGCGAAGCTGGCCTATGAACAGGCAGGCGTGGCGCCGAGCGACGTGAATGTGGTGGAACTGCACGACGCATTCACCATCTCCGAACTCCTCTACTACGAAGCGCTGCAACTCTGTCCCCGTGGCGAGGCAGCTGACTTTCTCCGCAGCGGCGCCACCGCGCTCGGCGGCCGCGTTCCGGTGAACCCCAGCGGCGGTCTTCTGGCGAAAGGGCATCCGCCGGGGGCGACCGGCGTGGCACAACTCGTGGAGCTCTGCGAGCAGTTGCAGGGAAGGGCGGACCGGCGGCAAGTCCCGGGCGCCCGGATCGGTCTCGCTCAGGTCACGGGCGGCGGCATCTGGGGCATGGACCACGCTGCGTGCGGCGTCCACATCCTGGCCGTTTGACGAGGGAGACAACCGTGGCTCATACCCCGAAACCCTCCGATTCTCTCCAAGGGCAAACCGCGATCGTGACCGGCGGCGCTAAAGGTATCGGCCTGAGCATCGCGCAACGCCTGGCGGCCGACGCCTGCCATGTCGTGCTGTGGGATCTTGATCCCGCATCGCTCGCGCAGGCCTGCGAAACGTTCCCCCCTGGACCCGGCAGTTTCGAGGGCCGCGCGGTCAGCGTCTCCGACGCCGAGCAAGTCCAGGCCGCCGCCGCCGAGTTGCTCGCCGCGCGCGGCCGCATCGACATCCTGGTGAACAACGTCGGCATCGGCGGCGACGGGCTGATCACCAAGCTCGATCTGGTCGAGTGGCAGCGCGTCATCGACACCAACCTGACGTCCCAGTTCCTATGTTGCAAAGCCGTAGCGCCCGCCATGATGGCGCAGCAATACGGCCGCATCCTCAACCTGTCTTCACGCGCCTGGCTGGGCAACCGCGGGCAAGTGAGCTACTCGGCGTCTAAGGGCGGCGTCGTTAGCCTGACCCGATCCCTGGCGCTGGAATTCGCCCGCAACGGCATCACCGTCAACGCGATCGCGCCCGGCCTCATCGACACGTCGCTGGTTCGCGCGCTGAAGTCCGAGGTGCGCGAACAGTTGATGAAGTCGATTCCGATGCAGCGGATCGGCCAACCGGACGACATTGCGCAGGCGGCGCGCTTCTTCGTCGACCCGGCCTCGGCGTACGTGACCGGACAACTGCTCTACGTCTGCGGCGGCCGCAGCCTCGGCAGCCCGTCCGTCTGAGTGCGAATGGCATTCCGCGATTTCGCGAACAGCCCTGATTGGAAGCTCCATGCTCGGTGATGCGCTGAACGGCATCAAGGTCCTCGACCTGACTCAGGTGGCGGCGGGTCCGGTGTGCACGATGCTCCTGGCTGACCTGGGGGCAGACGTCATCAAGATCGAACCGCCCGGCGGTGACTCGACGCGCGCGATGTATCCGAGCGTCCGCGGGGAGAGCACCAACTTCCTGGCCTTCAACCGCAACAAGCGCAGCGTCGTTCTTGACCTGAAGGACACGCAGGCGAGGCAGGCCGCACTGCGCCTGGCTATGCGCTGCGACGTCGTCGTGGAGAGTTTCCGACCGGGCGTCGCGTCCCGGCTCGGCCTGGGATGGGCCGAGCTGAGCGCAGCGAACCCCGGCCTGATCTACTGCTCGATCTCGGCCTACGGCCAGGACGGGCCGCAGCACGACCAGCCCGGAGTCGACGGCGTCATCCAGGCGGTGTCGGGGTTGATGAGCGTGATCGGGCACCAAGGCGGGCCGCCCTGCAAGGTGCAGGTGCCGGTCGTCGACGTGGCGACGGGTCAACTAGCCGCGTTGTCGGTCATGGCTGCGCTCGCGCGCAGGCAGCGCGACGGCCGGGGCCAGCATGTCGAGATCAGCCTCTACGAGAGCGCCGTGTCCTTGCAGCAGATGGCATTGACGACATTTTTCGCCACCGGCGAACTGATGGTGCCAGCTGGCAGCGCCGCGCCCTATTCGGCACCGAACGAAGCGCTGCGCTGCGCCGACGGCTGGATCATGGTGGCAGCTTACCACCCGGCGCGCTGGCACGCGCTCTGCGACGTGATCGGCGCGCCGGAGCTGCATGGCGACCCCCGCTTTGCCCGCGCGGACGATCGCGTGCGCAATCGGCCCGAATTGGTCGCTGCGCTCGAAGCTCGCCTAGTCCAGCGCCGGCGCGACGAATGGATTCCGCTGCTCAAGGCACGCGACATCATCTGCGGGCCCATCCTCGACCATCGCGAGGCCAGCGCCTCCGAGCAGTTCCAGGCCACCGGGCTCGCCGAAGTGCTCGAGCATGCGGTGCTGGGAAGCGTGACGATGCCCCGCTCGGTGCTTCACGCGGTGGGGGAGCGGCCTAAGGCCCGACGCGCTCCGCCATTGCTCGGCGAGCACACCGAACAGGTGCTCGCGCAACTCGATTCCTTGTGGGAGACGGCATGACGCTGCGTTTCGAGGTCGACGACGGTGTCGCGACCCTCACGCTCAACCGACCCGAGGCGATGAATTCCATCGACCCGGAAACCAACGACGCGCTCCTCGACGCATGGCAGACCCTGTCTACGCGTCGCGACATCCGGGTCGCCGTGGTCACCGGCGCGGGAGACAAGGCGTTCTGCACCGGAGCCGACCTCAAGAAGACGCTGCCTGGAAGCGAGACGTCCGCCGAGCTGCTCTTCGGGCAAGCCCAGCGCAGCCTGGCCTACCTGCGGACCGACAAGCCGGTGATCGCTGCCATCAACGGCTATGCGCTGGGCGGCGGGCTCGAGCTCGCGCTGATGTGTGACATCCGCATCGCAGCCGCCCACGCGACCTTCGGGCTGCCCGAAGTCTGCATCGGCAGCATTCCAGGGCTCGGCGGCACGCAGCGGCTGGTGCGGGCGATTGGCGCTTCCGACGCCCTCATGATGCTTCTGACAGGCGAGCGCATCGACGCCCAGGAGGCCTTGCGCATCGGGCTCATCAGCCGCCTGGTACCGGCGGAGGACTTGCAGTCGGCGGCCCAGGCGCTCGCGCGGAAGATCGCGTCGAACGCCCCTCTGGCGGTGATTGCCGCCAAGCGCGTCCTGGCGCAAGGCCGCGAGTTGCCTCTCGATGCCGGACTCGCGCTGGAGCAGCAGGCCTTCGGCATCCTCCGCACCAGCGAAGATCGGATCGAAGGACGGATCGCCTTCGCCGAGAAGCGCAAGCCGGCCTTCAAAGCGCGTTGAACGGCGACGGCCGCGGCGATTTCGGAGCTAATTGGACGAAAACATGGTGGCCGCAGGCCGGAGGAGACAGTAGATGAACTTCATACAGCCGTTTTCCGCTTGGAAAGCGTTCAGGCGGACCCCCTTGGCGGCGGCGACCGCCGCGCTCATCGCGACCACTGCGGGCGCAGTCGAATTTGATACCGGCGACCCGGATACGAAGGTGCGCTGGGATAACACCGTGAAGTACAGCGCGGCCGTGCGCACTGACGGACAGAGCCCGGGGCTGATCGCCAATCCGAATCAGGACGACGGCGATCGCAACTTCAAACGAGGGCTCATTTCGAACCGCGTCGACTGGCTCAGTGAGCTCGACGTGCAGCGCGGCGACTTTGGTGGGCGGGTCAGCGCGGCCGGCTGGTACGACACCGTCTACAACCGGCACAACGACAACCCGGGTTTCGCGGGCGGTGCCTTTCCCAACCAGTTCTCGGTGCCGTACAACGAGTTCACGCGGGCCACCCGCCGCATCCACGGACGCGACCTCGAGCTGCTGGACGCGTTCGTGTTCGGCCGCTTCGACATCGACGGCCGGCGCGCGTCCCTTCGCCTGGGCCAGCACAGCATCCTGTGGGGCGAGAGCCTGTTCTTCGGTGGCAACGCGATCGCCGGGGCGCAGAGTCCGGTGGACATTGTGAAGCTGCAGTCGGTGCCGAACACGACCTTCAAGGAAGCGATCCGGCCGGTGCCGCAGGTCTCGGGGCAGATCGAGCTCGCGCCGCAAGTCACCCTGGGTGCGTACTATCAGTTTCGCTGGGCCGCCGATCGCTTTACGGCAGTAGGCAGCTATTTCTCGCAGCAGGACCTGCTCGTCGACGGCGCCGAACAGATCCTGCTGCCGCCGGGCCTCTTCTTGGATGGAAACGGAAACGCCCTGCGGGGTCCCGATCAGCGCGCGAAGAACAGCGGACAAGGCGGCCTTCAGCTTCGCTTCAGCGGAGGCGAGACGGACTACGGTCTGTACCTCGTGCGCTTCCACGACAAGTTTCCCCAGCCGGTTATCAACATCGGCGTGCGCCCGACAAGCTCAGACGCAGGCTGCGCGAGCGTGGGCGGACAGGTCGTCGCCCCCGGCCTTTGCGCTGCGCCACAAACCTACCAACTCGCCTACCACGAAGGCATCACCGCATTCGGCGCGAGTGCCAGCCACACGTTCGGCCCCATCAACGTCGCGATCGAAGCGTCGGTGCGGCACAACCAGGATCTCGAGAGCGTGGGCTCGGTGAATTTGCAAGCGGTGGGTGGATCCGCGACGAACAACAGCAACAACCCCGCGTACATGGTCGGCAACACCGCGCACATGAACCTGTCGACCCTGTGGCAGGTGCCTTCCACACCGCTGTGGCGCGAAGCCACGTTCTTGGGCGAGATCGCCTGGAACCGCGTGTTGAAGATCACGAAGAATCCCCAGACCAACAACCCGGTCGCGACACGCGACGCCACCGCCCTGCGGTTCATCCTCGAGCCGACCTACCGCCAGGTGCTGCCGGGCGTCGACATCGGCGTGCCGTTCGGGCTCGGGTACGCGCCGAAGGGGTCGCGCTCCATGGCGTTCGGCCCTGGCCAGTTCAACGATTTGCCCGCCGGCGGGGGCGACTGGACGCTGGGCATCGACGGAAGCTACCTGGACGCTTGGCGCTTCAGCCTCGCCTACACCCGCTACTTCGGCCACGAGGACACCTTCCTCGATGCGCAATTCCGACCCACGTATGCGCAGGCATTGAAGGACCGCAACTTCATCGCACTGTCGGTGCGTCGAACCTTCTGAAACGGAGACAAGCCATGAGAAATTCCCTGCGATTCATCGCGGTTTCGGCCGCGCTATTGGTCGGGCTCGCGGGCTCGGCGCACGCGGCAGTCGATGCGGCCGAAGCCGCGAAGCTGAAATCCGAGCTCATGCCGCTCGGCGGCGAGAAGGCCGGCAACAAGGAAGGCACCATCCCCGCGTGGACGGGTGGCCTCACGACGCCGACGCCCGGCTTCAAGAACGGCGGGCGCCGGCCCGATCCCTTCGCCGATGAGAAGCCGGTCCTGCAAATCACCGCGAAGAACATGGATCAGTACGCGCCCCAGCTCACCGATGGCGTGAAATCCCTGCTCAAGAAATATCCCGACAGCTTCCGGCTCGACGTTTACCCGACACACCGCACAGCGGCCGTGCCGCAATACGTGTACGACAACACGTTCCAGAACGCCACCCGTGCAAGCATCGTCGACGGCGGTGCGGGGCCCACCATCAAGGGCGCGATCGGGGGCATCCCGTTCCCGATCCCGAAGACCGGGCTGGAAGCGATGTGGAACTGCCTGCTGCGCTGGAGGGGTGGTGAATCGTCGTACCTCGAAAACAATGGCTACCAGGTCACGGGCGACGGCAAGGCGATCGTAGTGCAGCGCGGCGAAGTCCAGCAAAACTTCCCCTACTACTACCGCGACATGACGCCGGAGAAGTTCGCTGGCGAGCACTGGCTCGTCCGGGCGCTCAACGTGGGTCCGCCCATCCGCGCCGGCGAAGCGATTCTCGGGCGCCAGGCCGTGGACGAAAGCAAGTCGGGCGTCTGGCTCTACCTCACGGGCCAGCGCCGTGTGCGAAAGCTGCCCAACGCATGCTGCGACACGCCGACACCGTTCTCCGCCGGTGTCACGACCTTCGATGAGATCGAGGGCTTCACCGGCCGCACGGATCGCTTCGACTTCAAGCTCGTGGGCAAGAAGGAGATGTACATCCCCTACAACGGAAACCGCATCCTCGTCCCAACCAAGGACAGCGACGTCGTCCACCCGAAGCACTTGAATCCCGATTTCATGCGCTGGGAATTACACCGCGTATGGGTGGTGGAGGCCACCCTCAAGGCGGGCCAGCGACACACCTCGCCCAAGTCGGTCTATTACTTGGACGAGGACACCTGGATCATCGTGCTGGGCGATCGCTGGGACGCCAACAGCCAGCTGTGGCGCACGCAATTCCAGCTGCCCGTGGCCATGCCGGACATCCCCGGCACGGTCGGTTACACCTGGGGCACTTATGAGCTGCTGACCGGCGCGTACTACGTGAACCTGATCGGCAACGAAACCAAGGTGCACCAAAAGGTGGTATCGCCGCGGCTCCCCGAATCGACTTTCGTGCCGGATGCCTTGGCGGGCGAAGGCGTGCGCTGATGAGGATCGATTGGCGGCGCGCCATGATCGTGGCCGCGGCCTTGCTTGCGCGGGAGACAATCGCGGCGTCTGTGATTCCTCCAGCTCTGGAGCGTCCGGCCCTCGCGGTGCGTTCCCCCGCGCGCGCGGTGCTTCTCGCCGCGACAGCGGCGGGGTTGCGGCTGGTCGCCGTCGGCGAGCATGGACTCGTCGCGCTGTCGAACGACGGCGGCGCGTCGTGGTGGCAGGCCCGTGCAGTGCCGACGAGCGTGAGCCTCACCGCTGTCCGATTTGCCGATGCGCGCAACGGCTGGGCCGTGGGGCACGCGGGAGTGATCCTGCGCACGCAGGACGGTGGCGAGACATGGTCGCGTCAGGCGGACGGACGATCGCTCGCACAGGTCGCGCTGGCCGCGGCCGGCCGCACGACGGACGATCGGTTGACCAAAGCGGCTGAGCGCTTGGTGGCCGATGGTCCCGACAAGCCGTTGCTCGATCTCCACGTGTTCGATTCTGAGCAGGCGTTCGTGATTGGAGCATACGGCCTGGCCTTCGAAACCGTCGACGGCGGCGCCAGCTGGACGAGCGCGATGGACCGTCTCGACAATCCGAAGGCTTTGCACCTGTACGCATTGCAGGTCGACGCAGACACGATCTACATCGCCGGCGAACAGGGCCTTCTGTTGCGCTCCGAGGACCGTGGACGCAGCTTTCGCCGGTTGGTGAGTCCCTACGCTGGCAGTTGGTTCACCGTGGCAGTTCCGCGCAAAGGAGTCGTGATAGTCGCAGGCCTTCGCGGCAACGCATTTGTTTCGACCGACGCCGGAAACAGCTGGTCACGGCTGCAAGGGGGCGCAGCCGCATCCTATATTTGCTCCGCGGTCGTCGCGCAGGACACGGTCGTGCTCGCCAACCAGGCGGGACAGCTGGTCAAGGTAACTACCGGGCAGGCTCTCACGGAGCCGGTGGCGGCCGCGCCATTGCCTCCGGTCTCTGGACTGGTCGCCTTGTCTTCCGGCAACTTGCTCGCCGTCGGCATGACGGGCGCGCTTCGCTTGTCTCTGACCGGATTGGCCCGATGAATACTCCCCAGACCGAAGAACATCCGGTGGTGCGCGACATCGCGGACTTCGACAGGCACTCGGGATCCGTCGTCGAGCGTGCGCTCTTCAATCACCGCGCGGTCGTCATCGTGCTGTCCCTGCTGGTCACGCTGCTGCTCGGATGGCAGGCCAGCAAGCTAAGCGTGTCCGCCAGCTTCGAGAAGACGATTCCCACGTCGCATCCTTACATCGTCAATTTCCTGGCCAATCAGAATGAGCTGCGCGGCCTGGGCAATGCCATCAGGGTCGTCGTCGCCAATCCGAGGGGCTCGATCTACGACGCGTCATACATGGAAACGCTGCGCAAGATCAACGACGAGCTCTTCCTCCTTCCTGCGGTGGCGCGAAGTCAGATGAGGAGCTTGTGGACGCCTTCCACACGCTGGACGGGCGTGACAGAGGAGGGCCTCGAAGGCGGACCGGTTATTCCAGATGGCTACGACGGTTCGGCCGCAAGCCTGCAGCGCCTCGCAGCCAACATCGCGCGCTCCGGAGAGGTCGGCCAGCTGGTCGCCCTCGATGCGAAGTCGAGTGTCGTGTTCGTCCCACTGTTGGCGAAGGACGCGGCTGGCAGGCCACTGGATTACGGTGCGTTCTCGCAGTTGCTTGAACAGCTGCGGACGAAGTACGAAGCGCAGGGCGTGACGATCCACATCACGGGCTTCGCCAAGCTGGTCGGAGATCTCATCGATGGCGTGCGGGCGATGCTGGGATTCTTTGCACTGGCCGTCGCGATCTCGGCAGGCATGGTCTTCTGGTACACGCGTTGCGTGCGCTCGACCCTGCTGGTCGTACTCTGCTCGTCCATCGCCGTGGTTTGGCAGCTCGGCCTCCTGCCGACGCTGGGCTATTCGCTCGACCCGTACTCGATGCTCGTGCCCTTCCTCGTCTTTGCCATCGGAATGAGCCACGGCGCGCAGAAGATGAACGGCATCATGCAGGATATCGGCCGCGGCACTCATCGCCTCGTAGGGGCGCGCTATACGTTCCGTCGGCTGTTTCTCGCGGGACTGACGGCGCTGCTAGCCGATGCTGTGGGATTCGGCGTGCTCCTAGTGATCGACATCCAGGCGATCCGCGAACTCGCGGTTGCGGCCTCGATCGGCGTCGCGGTGCTGATCTTCACGAACCTCATCCTGCTGCCTGTTCTTCTCTCCTACACAGGCGTGAGCGCGGCCGCGGCGGCACGCAGCCTTCGCGCGGAGGACGCCGACGCGCGCGGTGAGGCCCGACATCCAGTCTGGACGTTGCTCGATCGCTTCACGGGGCGCCGCTGGGCCACCGCAGCCCTGGTCGGCGCCGCTGCATTGCTGGCGGCGGGATGGGCGATCAGCACACGCCTTGCGATCGGCGACCTGGACCCAGGCGCGCCCGAACTGCGGG
>Ga0070708_100000529_pt1 | contig 28793 bp, 22 predicted proteins | sample KBSK5503metaG_FD_65469 | JGI IMG/M metagenome (GOLD analysis project Ga0070708, IMG submission 65469) | Corn, switchgrass and miscanthus rhizosphere microbial communities from Kellogg Biological Station, Michigan, USA - KBS K5-50-3 metaG | ecosystem: Host-associated > Plants > Roots >... | reverse complement strand
TCAAGTTATCGCACCCAGCCGTGTCGTCGTAGCCAGAGTTCGCATTGTGACGTCCACGTCGACAAAACAGGATCGTCTGGTGCGAGGCCGAAGCCGTGGTGACCCGACTCGAAGATGTGCAACTCCGCAGGAACGCCCGCGGCACGCAGCGCCTCGTAGAACATCAGCGAGTTCTGAACGGGGACGGTCGCGTCGTCGGTCGTGGCGACGATGAAGGTCGGCGGCGTCTCGCGCGTAACTCGTGTCTCGTTCGACATGAGTCGCACGAGCGAGTCAGGCGGACTGTCGCCGAGCAAGTTCTTACGCGAGCCGTGATGAGCGAGGCGCTCGTCCATGGTGATCACCGGGTAGACGAGCACCATGACGTCCGGACGCGAGCTCACTCGCTCGACAGTGTCTTGACTGGATCGGTTGCCGGCATCGAAATGCGTGCCCGCGGTGGAAGCCATGTGACCACCGGCAGAAAAGCCCAACACGCCGACGCGTGTCGGATCGAGATTCCATCGCGCGGCGTTGCTTCGCACGAATCGGACGGCGCGTAGCGCGTCCTGCATCATAACGGGATGATGGTAGCGTGGGCCCAATCGATATCGGGCCACGAATGACGTAACGCCGAGCGTGTTCAACCAGCGCGCGACCTGCGTCCCCTCTTTGTCCGTCGCGAGGTGCTCGTAACCGCCGCCCGGAAAGATGATGATCGCGGCCCGCGTCGCGTTCGTGGTGCCGAGAAACGGCGTGATCGACGGTCGATCCTCCTGCACGTCGCCAAGTGCGCCAGGCGCCGCGCCTGGCCAGAGCGGCATTTCCGTCTGTTGTTCCGACTTGTCGCCCACTCCGCGAACATGCCTGCCGAGTGGCAACGAAGTCTGCTGGAGCGCGGAGACCGCCAATCGCGCGACGCTCGTTGCGCCGAGTACGGAAAGGTGCGTGTCGTCCTGCCGACCTTCGGGATACATCTTCGATTCGCCGGGCGCGACCCACACGTACAGTTGCTTCGAGCCTTCAGGACCGGCAGTGCGGACGAGAGTCTCGGTCAGCGATTGCAGGTCGATGATTGGTACGTCGTGAGCCATCGCGACGTCTCGTATCGCTGGAGAATATGCGCCGTGCGTGTCCTCGAGGCTGCCGCGCACGTTGAACTTTCGGCGGACGATCGGCGTGAACAGTACGGGTGTCGCACCCTTGGCTCTCGTGTCGCCAATGAAGCGTTCAAGGTTGCGGCGAAAGGTCGTGCGGGGATCGGTATAGCGCGTCGTGTCTTCGGACTTCTCGTCGTTGTGGGCAAACTGGACGAAGACGTAGTCGCCATTTTTCAACTTGCCGAGCACCGCTGCCCACTTTCCCTCGTCGATGAAGCTCTTTGTGCTACGACCATTCACGGCGAAGTTGTGGACCGCGACCTGACCATCGAAGAACTGGGGAAGCAGTTGTCCCCACCCGCGTTCGGGATTCGTGTCGGGATTGGGTTTGTCCGCCATCGTCGAATCGCCGATCATGTATACGTCGATCGTTGGTGCGGGCGCTCCGAGAACGAGCGAGGAGAACGCGACGAGTGCGGCGTGCAGCCTCATGACGAGCTACCGCGGCAGCGGTGGAACCCAGCCATCGAGCACTGCACGCGGCGTGTAGCGCTTGGCGTCCGCCTCGCTCAGCACGCGACGTCCGGGGCTGTTCACCGCGCCGGGTCCTGTTGTCCCGTACTCGAAGAATCTCGCCGACGCCGGCTCGTACCAGATCCGATTGCCGGTCGAATCAACGGACGACATGCGATCCCATCCGCGCTCGCCGATGTGATCGTCCATCCAGCACTCGACAAACGCCACGCTGCCGTTCGCGCGCGGATTGGCGAACGGATGCCACGGCCGGCCGAGCGTGACCGAGCTCGGCGCCATCTCGGGCTTTTCCTTCCTGAGGCGGCTGCGGAGAAAGAGGAATCCGTACGCATGCGCCGAGTCGGTGCTCGCGGCGGTCACGTAGCCGTTGGTCGTCTTGCTGCCGCGATCGCGCGAGACGATGTCGCAATCGTCGAACACGGCTTGGCCCGCCCCGAAAATGAAATCGACGTGACCCCAGACCTCGCATTTATAGAAGTAGCTGCGTCCAGAATTCGGAAACAGCGTGTCTTGATAGCCGGTGAGCTTCACATTGACGAAGGTCGCGCGGTCCGAGCCAAGATCCAACATCAACGCGACGGCTTGCATGTTCTTGAGCTTCGTCTTGTCGCTGTCCGACTTCGCGAGATTCCCCGGATAGTCGAACGCGTTCTCGATCGTGAGGTTCTCGGCGCGGAAGTCGGGCGCGACGATGCGTAGCGTGAAGCTGCCGCGCGTGCCGTACGTTCCGCCTCCGGGATTGGGTGTGTCGGCGGCGGCGTCGTAGGTGAGAACGGTGCTGTCGCGATGCTCGCCCATGATCGTGACATACGGCCGATCGATCGTGAGCTTTTCGTGATAGCGTCCTGGCTTCATGAGAATCGAGACGCGACCGACGCCGTTGGGCGGAAGCGCCGTCAGCGCGGCGCCGAGCGTATGAAAGGTCGGCGCGCCGGCGGAGCTATCGCCATCGATGCCGCGAAAATATGCGTCGACGATCGCCGCGTATCGACCGGTGCTCGCGGCGGAGGACGCAACAGGCATCGGCACGAACTTGCCGGCACACGAGCTGACCGGCGCTTCGGCGGTGTTGCCCGTGAGTTGCACGTCTTCGCCGGTGATGGGCAGGTTCATCGGGCCCGGACCGCGCGTGAGCGTGAGGTAACTCGCACTGAGCTTGATCGCGGCGGGATCGTCGAACACGACGTTGTCGAACGTCATCGCGAGGCGACGGCGGGCGTCGTAGCCGTCGAGGATGACTTTCCCGCCGCCGGAGACGCGAATGTCCTTCAACCGGATGTCGCGAAACTCTGGAATCAGATTGCCGGTCGTCCTGGGCGACGCCGAGTAGTGCGTGTCCATCTCGATCGGATCCTTCGTGTTGCGAATGCAGACGTCGCGATACTCGACGTCGTGCACCAGCCCACCGCGACTCGCGTTGGATTTGATGCGCACGCCGTTGTCGGCACCGTCGATCGACAGATCGAACACGCGGATCGCGCTCGCACCGCCGTCAGTCTCGCTGCCGATCGACATGCCGTGGCCGCGATAGAAATGGTTGTGCGAGATCGTCATGTGCGAGCTCGCGATGGAGCCGGCCTTGATGGCGACGTTGTCGTCGCCCGTGTTGATGAAGCTGTGCGTGATGGTGACGTTCGTTGCGCTCGCCGGATCGATGCCGTCGGTGTTTCTCGCCCGCGGATCGCGGGTATCGATGCGCACGGCCCAGGCCGTGAACCCGTTGCCACGATCGAACACGACGTGGAAGTTCGCCGAGTTCTTGAGCGTGATGTTGTACAGCGTGGCGTCGTTGGACTTGGTGAGCTGCACGAGGCGCGGACAACTCTGGCTCTGATTCTTCACCTTGGCGTCCTGTGCCAAGTCCCACCACGACTCGCTGCCGCCGAGCAGCTTCGCCCAGCCACGGCCGTCGATCGCGCCCGGTCCCATGATGCCGACGCCGTTCGCATTCTCGGCGCTGATGAGCGGGCGGCACCCGTGCCCGCGCTCGTCGACCGTACCACAGCGCCCGTCGACATCGTATTCCTTGGGATCGCGCGAGCCAAAGACGATGACGTTGCTGTCCACCACGAGCGTCACGCCGCGGCGCAGTGCGATCGGTCCGATGAGAAAGGCGCGCTTCGCACCCGCCGCGCGCAGGACGACCGCGCGTCCCGACGAGCACCGGTCGATGGCACTCTGAATTCGCTTCGTGTCCAGTTTGCGTTCGTCGACGTCGGCAAGCGTGGTATCGGCAACCGCTGTGAGATCGGCGCTTAGCGTCGCACAGGCCACCGGAACCCGGGGCTCCACGACAGTTCGCGTGTCTTGCGCGCCCGCCCCCCTAGCCGTTGTGGCGGCCACCAGCGCGAAAACGAATCGTCTCACGGTTTTCTCATCGGCTCGAGCGTCAATTTGATCGGCGCGCTGAGGCGCTGTGCCCACTGGTCGAGGTACGTCCACCAGTCACGCACGTCGCGGAAGTCGCCGCTGTCGGTCCAGCCGGCGCCTGTCCAATAGCTCACCGGCTCGCCGGAGCGCGCCCGCGAGACGGCGAAGTAGTGATCGCTCGTCTCCTTCCAATCGACGACCGCGTCGCGCGGTAGCATGACGGCGATGCCGAGGTCGCCGTGGCCACCATCCTTGGGAAGCACCGGACCCCATTCGGTGAGCCACGCCCATGGTTGCGCCTTGCTCTCCAAGCCAACGACGCCTTTTCGCTTCACGAGACCGGTCACCCACGGAATGTCGCCGGGGGCTCCGGCTCCCTCAGCGCGAAACGTGCTGACCACGTGGTTCAAGTTCTGTCCCGCGTCGAGCGAAACGCGTTTCGTTTCCGAGACGCGCAGTCCGCCCGCGTCCCACGGCTGATATTGCAACTCGAAGATCGTGCGCACCGGTCCGTTGGCGATGATGCGGCACGTCTTGAAGTTGTACGCGCGATACAATTTGTCGCCGCGCCAAATCCCGGTGCCGCCCGCGCCGAGTGATTCGCCGACGTCGAAGAAGTCGGCGCCTTCGCCGTTGTCGTGGTGGTACTCGTCGTGGCCCTTCTTGTACCACTTGTCGACGATTGGATCGCGGACGCGCTTGACCCACACATCCACGCCACTGCTCAAGAGCGAATCGACCTTCCACAATCCCTGCCCATAGATGCGGTACGCGATGCGATCGCTTTCCCAAGCGACGTCGTCGCGCGGGTCGGTGTGCATTGCGAAGACACGGGCCTTCGCGGGCATCGCCGTCGCGTGCCCCGCCTCCACCACGAACTTCCTCGCCTCGCTCGGACTGAACGAGGACTGAAAGATGAGCTCATCGACAGTGCCATCGCCGTCGTTGTCGACCGCCTGCGATATGATCTCGTCCCCGGCGGCACCTCGAACGCGGACCTCTCCGGGTTTGGCCGACGCAATGTGCGCGACGACGTCTTTCCACGGAATCGCGATCGTCTCGTCCGTACGCGCGATCGGCAACGCATTCTCGGCGCGTACGCTGAACGATGCCTGCGCCGCGACGGAGCTGGCGCCGGTGAACGCGATCGCCGTTGCCAGGCGACATACCAATACGGTTCTCATTTGAGCTCCTTCATGGAAACCGCCTGCATATCGGTGAAGTCCTGATTCTCTCCGCCCATGGCCCAGCAGAACGTGTAATTGCTCGTCCCGCATCCGGAGTGCACCGACCAGGCGGGCGAGAGGACAACCTGCTCGTCGCGCACGATCAGATGGCGCGTCTCGCCCGGCTCGCCCATGAGGTGCACGACGACCGCGTCGTTCGGAATGTTGAAGTACAGATAGACTTCGGTGCGCCGCGAATGGGTGTGCGACGGCATTGTGTTCCACACACTGCCCGGCTTCAGCTCCGTCACGCCCATCACGAGCTGCGCGCTCGGCACGCCGGCGGCGTGGATATACTTGGCAAGTCGTCGCTGGTTCGCACCTTCGGGCGTCCCGAGATCAGTCGCGATCGCCGCGCTTCGACCGACGCGCGCCGTCGGGTGACTCGCGTGCGCCGGATAGCTCACGATGTAGAAGCGCGCCGGGCGCGCCGCGTCGTCGCTCTCGAACGTCACCTCTCGGCTACCGCGACCCACGTAGAGTACATCCTGGCAGTCCATCGTGTAGCGATGTCCGTCGACGACGATCGTGCCACGCGCCGCGATGTTCAGAATTCCAATCTCGCGACGCTCGGCGAAGTACGACGCGGCGAGCGACGCCGGGGCCTCGAGCCGAAGCGGATCGCCGAGCGGAACGGCGCCGCCGAGGACGACACGATCGAGATCGAAGTGGCGCAGCGTGATCTCGCCGAGCTTGAACAATCCATCGACGAGAAAATTCGATCGGAGCTCGTCGGTCGAGAGCTGCTTTGTGCGCTGCGCGTCTGGTAAATGATTCATGGTCCCTTTGCTTAGCGTGCCATCCAGCCCCCGTCGACGACGAGGACATGTCCGTTGACGTAGTCGCTCGCGGCCGACGCGAGAAACACCACCGCGCCGGCGAGATCCGACGGCTTGCCCCACCGCTCGGCGGGGATGCGCGCGCTGATGTCCTTGAATCGTTGCGGATCGTCGCGCAGCCGTTGGGTGTTGTCGGTCGCGAAATAGCCCGGCGCGATTGCGTTCACTTGGACATTGCTTCGCGCCCATTCATTGGCCAGCGCTTTCGTGAGGCCCGCAACGGCGTGTTTGCTCGCCGTGTACGCGGGGACGGTGATACCGCCACTGAATGACAGCAGCGACGCCACGTTGATGATCTTGCCCGATCCTCGCTCGACCATCGCGCGGCCGAACCGCCGGCTCAGAAGCCACACGGCGTCGAGGTTGGTGCGCAGCACGCGATCCCACTCGTCAGTCGGGAAATCAACCGCCGGATGCCGTGCGATCGTGCCGCCGGCGTTGACCAGCACATCGATCGACCCGGTGAGGCGCTCGACCTCGTCGCTCATACGCTGAATGGCGTCGCGATCGGCGAGATCGGCGTCCACGGTCCACGCCTGGCGTCCGTGCGATCGAACGACATCCGCCGTCTCCGACGCGCCGTTCTTCTGCGAGCTCGCGCACACGACGTCCGCTCCGGCGTCGGCCAACGCCTCGGCCATCCCGCGACCGAGGCCGCGACTCGCGCCGGTCACGAGCGCGCACTTGCCGGCGAGCGAGAAGGATTCGAGAACGCTCATCGTCCGAGCTCGTTGGCCGCGAGAATGAACGGGCCGACGCCCTTGTAGTCGTCGGCAACGACCGGCTCGCTGACGTAGTACTCGTACGATCCGTCGCGCGGCGGATTGCCCCCGAGTCCGGCGACTTTGCAGATTCCGTTGATCGAGACGAGTCCGTCGTCGCCCACGGTGACGAACGTCTTGATCATTCCGTCGAACGCACGTTCGGCAATCGCGCGATACTCGGGCGCGAGATAGCCCATGCGCGCGCCTTTCGCGAACGCGTAGCTGAACATCGCCGATCCCGAGGCCTCGAGATAATTCTTGGCGCGATTCGGCTGATCGAGCACCTGCCACCACACGCCCGACACCGGATCCTGCACGCGCGCGACGGCGTCGGCCAACTGTTGTACGACGCGAAGCAGCTCGGGGCGGTCGCGATGCGTCTTGGGCAAGTAATCGAGCACGTCGACCGCGGCCATGAGATACCAGCCGACGGCGCGTCCCCAGAAGTTCTTCGACAGACCGGTGCTGGGATCGGCCCACGGCTGCCGATGCACCGAGTCCCAGGCGTGGTAGTAGAGCCCAGTCTTGGGATCGCGGAGGTGACGCGCGACGAGAAGGAACTGGTGAGCCACGTCATTCATCGCCGCCGTGTCGGCGTGTCGGAGCGCATACTCGGCGTAAAACGGCTCGGCCATGTACAGTCCGTCGAGCCACATTTGCTGCGGATAGATCTGCTTGTGCCAGAACCCACCCTCGGCCGTGCGCGGTTGCGACCGGAGCTGATCGCGAAGGCGGTCGGCGGCCCTCGCGTATCGCGCGTTGTGCGTCCGATCGTACAACGTGAGCAACGCGCGACCCTCGTTGATCTGGTCGAGGTTGTACTCGCTCGACGCATACGTCGCGATCGTACCGTCGGAGTGGACGAGCGAGTCGATGCTCGCTCTGATGTACGCCGAGTATTTGGGATCATGCATCGAATCGCCGACTCGCTGCAGTGCGAGCAGCATGAGCCCCGCCGTGTAATCCCACTTCTCATACACCGCGGTTGGACTGCGGCGCATGACCGACGACGCCACACGGACCGACCATGGCGCGCTCGGATGCTGCGCGGCCGCGGGGCCAAACGCCGCGACCACCAGGATCGCCGGAATCGCGAGGCGAGACCGTCTACGCCAAGACGTGGTCACTTCGGCGGCGCTCCGTTGATTGTCGTTCCGGTGAGGTCGAGTCCGCGCACATGCTCGACGACGTTTCCCTTCGCGACGTTGTCGAAATGACAATCGATGACATGGACGCGTTCGATCGGCGCGTTCGCGAAGCCGCGAAGGTAGACGCCATACATGCTTTTCGTACTCGTCACGCGCTCCATGGCTATATCGCGAGCGACGGGCGTGAATCCGCCCTTGTCGCCCTCCTCGTAATAGAAGTCGATCGACAGAATCGAATCGGCGACTTGGCCGACCGTGACGTCGCGCATGTAGATGTCGTGCAACCGGCCGCCGCGCATCGCGTTGTTCTTGAGACGAAGCGCGCGGTCGAGTCGCGGACTATCCATGCGACAGTCGTGCGCGAAGACATTCCAACAGCCGCCCGAGATCTCGCTGCCGACGGTGACGCCGCCGTGGCCATCACGCATCTCGCAATTGCGAACAATGATGTTCTCGCTCGGCACACTGATGCGACGACCGTCGGCGTTGCGTCCGGACTTGATCGCGATGCAATCGTCTCCTGTATCGAACACACAGCGATCGATCAGCACATCGCGACAGGACTCCGGATCGCACCCGTCGTTGTTCGGTCCGTGGCTGTTGATCGTCACGCCGCGCACGGTGACGTTCTGACAGAGCACCGGGTGGATCTCCCACATCGGCGAGTTCACGATGGTCACGCCTTCGATGAGAACGTTCCGGCACCGGTAGGGCTGGATGAAATTCGGGCGCAAATAGTCCGCTTCACCGAAGGTTCGCCGCGCGACCGGAATGCTCTGCTCGGCCAGCGCGAGGAGTCGCTGGCGCGATGCGTTGTAGTTCGGCATGCCCGGCTTCGCGCCGAAATCGGCACTTCCCTTCCACGGCCACCAATGCTCGGGGCCGGCCTGGCCGTCGAGCGTGCCTTCGCCGCTGATGGCGATGTTCGTCTGCTCGAGAGCGTAGATGAACGGCGAGTAGTTCATCAACTCGGTGCCTTCGAATCGCGTCAGCACCGCGGGCAAGTAATGACGCGGATCCTGACTGAAGGCGACCGTCGCGCCTCGTGCAAGGTGCAGGTCGACGTTGCTTCGCAGGTGAATCGGCCCGGTGAGGAATTTCCCCGCCGGAACGACGACTCGCCCTCCGCCCGCCGAGCTGCAAGCGGCGATCGCCTGCCGAATCGCGTCCGTGCAGTCGATCCCCGATGCCGCTCCATACCGGGTGATGTCGAAGTCGCGCTCGGCAAACGTCGGCGGCACGATGCGCGCGAGGATCTCAGGGAGTAAGTCCCATCCGCGTGCCTGTGGGCGCGGCGCACGTCCGCCAGCGGACATCCGACAAGCAAGCGATCCGAGCGGCGACGAAAGCACCGCGGTGGCGCCCACTGCCCGCAAGAACACACGGCGATGCGTCATGGCGTGCGCGGGTGTGCCTGCGCCCACGTCTTGAACGCGGCGAGCGTCGTTGCCGGCTTGGTCGTATACCAACCGTAGCCGGACCGGCGATCCGTGAGCTTGTTCCAATCGTACAGTTTGATGCCGTCGCGATTGGCCATCATGATTCGGTTCGTTCCGATCTCGTAGAGGCGGCCCCACAGCGGTCCCGCGCCGTCGCGCTTGGTGAGCTCGTACTGCTCGTAGGCGTATCCGTAGATCGGAATCGCGGCGAGCCAATCCGTCGCACCATAGACAGCCTGGATCACCCGCGTGCTCGGCAACGGGATCGTCATCAACAGATCGACGATCGCCGCCGACTCTTGCGCGGTGAGCGAGGTGAGCTCGTAGCTACGCGCGCTCGTCGGCTCGAGGGTGAGCGGATCGTGTTGCTGGCCCCAACCGGTGAGCTTGCCGCCGACTCGTACCTGTGCGTCGAGAATGCACTCGACGCCGGTGTCCACCGCGCGTGCGGCGCGCCGACGCTGTGACAGCGGCGAGTACGGATATTTCCCGAGCGAGTCTTCGCGAAGCACCGCCAACGCGTTGACCGTCGCGTTGTCGTTGAACGTCGCCGCGTCGTGATAGCTACCCTCGAGCGGATAGACCTGCGGAAAGCAGCCGTTCGGGTACTGCGACGTGAGCAGGTAGTCGATTGCACGCACGATCGCTCGCTCGTACCGCGGATCGCGGTGCGCACGGTTGGCCAACGCAAGGAAGTGAAGTTCTTCGGTTGTCTGATCGTTATCGATCGTGGAGATCCACTCCCAGTCGGCGCTCTCGGCGAAATAGCTCTCGCCGGGTTGCCGAGCGTGCTTCGTGAAATCGACATGCTTCGACCAGCCACCGTTCGGCGCCTGGAAGCTCAAGATGATGGCAGCCATGCGTCGCGCCGTGTCGGTCGCGAACCACGCCGGCGTCATGTCGGGCTTCACCGAGAAGTCGTGCGTGTACGGACCGCGAGTCATCGCGGGGAGGCCCGCGGCATGGAGCTCGCCGCGCATCGCAGCGGTGTCGCGCGCGTATTGATCGCGCGAACGCCGCAGGTAGTCTATCCATTCCTGTTGACGCTTGGGCGCGTACTCGGCGATGCGTTTCGCCGTCAGTAGCGGAACGGTGTCGTGCGTCGCCCGGTACCCCGGCAGTTTTCGAATCGAATCCATTGGATTCGGGTTCACGTTCTGCCCGCCGATCGGGGCAAACGCCAACACCAGCAACGACACCATCAGGCGCATCACGAGTTCGCTCCGGCAACGAGCGTCACTCGCTCGAGCCGCGGCACCAGAAGATGGATGATCAACAACGCCGTGACGTACGCGAAGCCGCAGGCCAGAAACACCGGCGTGTAATTACTCCCGTTGTGTTGGAGCACCCAGCCCGTTGCGCGTTGGAACAGCACACCGCCCGCGGCGCCGAAGAACCCGCCGATGCCGACGACCGAGCCGACCGCGAACCGCGGAAACATGTCGCTCGTCAGCGTGAAGATGTTCGCTGACCACCATTGATGCGCCGCCGCGGCGACGCCGACGATCGTCACGGCGACCCACATGTTCGTCGCGGCGGGCGCGAACATCGTCGGGATGATGATTACCGCGGCGATGAGCATCGCAAGCTTTCGTCCCGCATTGACCGACCGGCCGCGCCGAATGAACGCGCCCGACAGCCATCCGCCGTAGACCGAGCCAACGTCAGCAAGCAGGTAGATCGCGACGAGCGGCGCCGTGACTTGCGCGAGCTTGATGCCGTAGCGCGCGTCGAGAAACTTGGGCAGCCAGTACAAATAGAACCACCAGATGGGATCGGTCATGAACTTGCCGATCGCGAACGCCCACGTCTGCCGGTACTTGAGAAGCTGGACCCAGCTCACGGCGAACGCCGGTTCCGAGGGGTCACTGCGAATGTGCGCCAGTTCGGCCGCGCCGATCTTCGGATGCTCCTCCGGCGGCCGATAGACCATCAGCCACGCAATCAACCAGATGAACCCGAGCGCGCCGGTCACGATGAACGCGGCACGCCAGCCCCATGTCAGCGCGATCCACGGAACCATGATCGGCGTCAGGATCGCGCCGACGTTCGAGCCCGCGTTGAAGATCCCCGTCGCGAACGCGCGCTCGCGCGTCGGAAACCACTCGGCGACAGTCTTGATCGCGGCGGGAAAATTCCCCGACTCGCCAACGCCGAGCGCGAAGCGCGCCGCGCTAAAGCTCGCCGCGCCGCGCGCCAGAGCGTGCGCCATCGCCGACACGCTCCACAGCACGATCGCACCGGCGAAGCCCTTCCGCGTCCCGACGCGATCCATGATTCGCCCCGCGACGAGAAAGCCGAGCGCGTAGCCGATCGTCAGCCACGAGACGACGTTGGCGAACGTTTGCTCGTCCCAACCCAGATCTTTCTGCAGCGATGGTCCGAGAATGCCGATGACCTGGCGATCGATGTAGCTGATCGTGGTCGCGAAGAACAGCAGCGCGCAGATCGTCCACCGGTATCGTCCAATCTTTTCCTTCATCGCTGCACACGACCGCTTGCATCGCCCGCCATGAGCGCCTCGACGTCGGCGACGCTGACGCGGTTGATGTCGCCAAGGATCGAGTGCTTGAGACACGACGCCGCGGTCGCGAACTCGAGCGCGCGCTGTCCGTCCTTGTACGCGCGCAACCCGTAGATCAGGCCGGCGGCGAACGAGTCGCCGCCGCCCACGCGATCGACGATATCAGTGATCTCATAATGCCGGCTGGACAGGAATTGACTGCGATCGAACATCACCGCGCTCCAGCCGTTGTGGTCCGCGCTGTGACTCTCGCGCAGCGTGATCACCTGGCGCTCGAGGTTCGGGAACGTTGTCAGCACTCGGTCGGCGAGGGCGCGATACTTCTCGTGCTCGATTACGCCGGCCTTCACGTCGACGTCGATGTCGATTCCCAACGCCTTTTGGCAATCTTCCTCGTTCGCGATGCCGACCGTCGCGTGACCGACCAGCTCGCGCATCACCTCGGGCGCCGACTTGCCGTAGCGCCACAGATTCTTTCGATAGTTGTAGTCGCACGACACCGTGAGGGCTCGGTCACGTGCCGCGCGCGCCGCCGCGATCGACAGCTCGGCCGCCAACGCGCTGATCGCCGGTGTCACACCGGTGATGTGGAACCAGTCGGCGCCGTCGAAGATCGCGTCCCAGTCGAAATCGGCGGCGCGCGCTGTGGAGATCGAAGAGCCCGACCGATCGTAGGTCACGCGCGACGGACGCTGATTCGCGCCATTCTCGAGGAAATAGATGCCGAGGCGCTCGCCTTGCCGCCGAATCATCGAGGTGTCGACGCCAAAGCTTCGGAGCGTCGCGATGCAAGCGTCACCGATGTTGCTCGCCGGAACCGCCGACACGAATCGCGCGTCGACGCCGAACTGCGCCAGGGAGGCGGCGACGTTCGCTTCCGCCCCGCCAAACGTCGCCTCCAGCGTGGATGACTGAAACAGCCGCTCGAACCCGGGCGATTTGAGTCGCAGCATCACTTCACCCAACGTGACGACGCGCGTCATACGACGACCCCGGGCGCGATGCCGCGCGCCGCGCTGCACGCGCGCCGCGACTCCTCGCGAATCCGATCGAACTGTTTGGCCGCGATCCACTCGGACGGTGCCATCCACGATCCGCCGCAGGCGACCACCCGCTTGAACACGAGGTAGCTCGCGACGTTCGCGGCGGTGATGCCGCCCGTCGGGATGAAGGAGACGTCGACGTACGGCGCGGCGATGGCCTTGAGATACGCGAGTCCACCCATTGGCTCGGCGGGAAAGAACTTGAGGGTCGTCAGTCCTTTCTCGAGTGCGGCTTCGACCTCGGTCGGTGTGGCGACGCCGGGGTACACGGGAATTCCGTGAGCGAGACAATGGTCGACGGTCCGCGGGCCGAATCCCGGCGCGACGATGAATTGCGCTCCGGCGTCGCGCGCCGCCTTTGCCTGATCCGGCGTCAACACCGTACCCGCCCCAGCGAACAACTCGGGCACCTCCGCCGTGATGCGTCGCAGCGCCTCGGCGGCGCGCGGCGTGCGAAACGTGATCTCCGCGCACGGCAATCCGCCATCGATCAGCGATTGCGCGAGAGGCACGGCGTCGGCAGGATCGTCGATCGTGATCACGGGCACGACTCGCACCGCGCGCAGTCGTTCGAGGGCATCGGTCGCCGATGCGAATGCGGGAGTCATGTCAGGTCGTGGCGGGTTCCGTGAGATGCGCATCCAGCGCCGACCGAATTCCTTGTCGCACGATACGAACGAGGTGATCGCTGACAAGTTCGGCAAACCCGTTGAGCGCGGTGAGGTCGGCGCCCCACAGCGATTCGTCCGCGCACACGTGGCGCGCCAGCGCGGCGAGACGCGAGTCGGAGTGAGGATCTACGTCGCGCCACGCATCGAGAACGCGTTCTCCCTCGCCGTCCTCAGGCACGGCGAGTCCCATTGTCCGACGTTCCGCCTGCACTTCGCCCCGCATGAAGGCGATGTACGCGGCGAAGCCGAATGCCAGCGACGCGGGCGCGCGTCCGACGCGACGATAGTGATCGACGATCGACGGTATGACCCGTACGCGCATCTTCGTCGTACCATAGAGCGTGATGTCCACCAGCGAGTGCCGAATGTACGGATTCGCGAATCGCTCCAGCACTTCGTTCGCGAACTCTTCCACGCCCGGCGCATCGAGGCTGGGAACGATGTCGTCGAACATCGCCCGCCGAATGAATCGACCCACGCGTTCGTCCTCCACCGCGTCGTGTACGGTCTCGAGTCCAGCAAGCAGCGCGACCGGGACGGAGATGGTGTGCGCACCATTCAGCACGCGGACCTTCCGCTCGCGATACGGCCGAATGTCGGGAGCGATCACGATTCGTGAATCAGCATCGGCAAAACCGAGCCTGGCGCGCAGCCGATTGTCTCCTTCGATGGCGAAGAGCGCGTACGATTCACAGGCCGTCACCAATCCGTCTCGGTAGCCGAACAATCGGCCGACGCGGTCCGCCTCCTCGTCCGAGACGACGCCCGGCACGATGCGATCGACCAGCGTGTTGCAGAACGCCACGCCGTCGGCGAGCCAGTGCTCGAAGCGAGCGCCGAGTGCCCAGCGACTCGCCAACTCGCGCACGATCTCGCGAAGCGCGTCGCCATTGTCGTCGATCAATTCGCACGGGAGCACAACGACTCCACGCCGCCCGTCATAATCGAATGCCCGCGCGCGCTCGGCGAGAAAGCGGGTGAGCTTCCCTGGAAAGGAGCGCGGTGGGTTCGCGTCGAATCGATCTTCCTCGTCGAGAACGATCCCGACTTCGGTCGAATTCGAGATCACAACCTCAATGTCCGGTGAGCGGGCGAGCTCCAGCACCGCGCTCCATTCGTCGCGCGCCGAGATCGCGCGACTGAGCGACGCGACGATGCGATGACGCTGCCGCGCCGCGGTTCCCTCTACGCCCTGAATCGCCAGCGTGAACAGGCCGTCCTGGTCGTTCAGTAACGCGTCGCGTTGGCTGCCCGTCGACGAGATCGCGACGACCGACCCCTCGAACATGCCGCGCCGATTCGCTTCGTCGATGAAATACTCGGCGAAGGCGCGCAGAAAGGCGCCGGTCCCGAATTGCACGACTTTTTCCGGAAGTTCGAGCGCCCTGACCGGCGGCAGCTCGGCGCCGGTTCGCTCGATGCGCGTGAGTGATGCGACAAGCTCGCGGGACAGTCGCGGGCGCGTCGACATCTACAGCGTCACCCCTTCCTTCCACATCGCGATCTCGCGATAGCCATTCTTCTCATTGTTCGCTAATTGCTCGCCCGACGCGATGGCGAGAATCAGAGCGAAGAGATCGTCCTCCAGCTCGGGCATGGTCTTGGTCCCGTCGAGCAACACGCCGGCGTTGAAGTCGATCCAATGAGGCTTCTTCGCCGCGATCTCACTGTTCGACGAGACTTTAATCGTCGGCACCGGAAAGCCGAGCGGCGTGCCGCGTCCGGTGGTGAAGAGCAGGAGGGTCGCGCCACTCACGACCATCGCCGTCGACGACACGCCGTCATTGCCCGGCGACTCGAGCAGCGCGAGGCCGTGCTCGCGCAGCGCCTCACCGTAGCGAAGAACCCGAGACACCGGCGCCCGACCGCCTTTCTGGATGGCGCCGAGCGATTTCTCCTCGAGTGTCGTGAGACCGCCGGCCTTGTTTCCCGGCGACGGATTCTCGTATACCGGTTGATTGTGTCGCAGAAAGTACTGCTTGAAGTCGTTGATCATGCCAACGATGTCGCGAAACACCGGCTCGCTCACTGCGCGATTCATGAGTTGCTGCTCGGCGCCGAACATCTCCGGGACTTCGGTCAGCAAGACACTGCCGCCGAGATCCGTGAGGCGGTCCGCGATGCGTCCGAGCAGCGCGTTCGCGGTGATCCCGCTGAAGCCGTCCGATCCGCCGCACTTGTGTCCGAGCACGAGATCGGTGACCGGACATTCGGTGCGACGATCGGTACTCACGCGCTCGATCAGCTTGGCGACGGCCCCTGTTCCTTCCTCCAATTCGTCGATCACGTCTTGCGTGTTGAAGAAGGCGATGCGGTCGCGATCGACGTCGCCGGCGAGCGCCATGAGCTCGCTCAACTGATTGTTCTCGCAGCCGAGTCCCAGGATCAACACGCCGCCGGCGTTTGGGTGGCGGAGCAATCCCGCGAGCACGCGCTGAGTATTCTTTAAATCGTCACCGAGTTGGCTGCAGCCGTACGGATGGCCGAACGCGTAGATGCCATCGATCCGTCCGGCGTAGCGCTCGGCCGCTTGTTTGGCGATGCGTTCGGCGGCGTGATTGACGCAGCCGACGGTGTTGAGCACCCACAGTTCGTTTCGCGTTCCGACGCGTCCGTCACGTCGGCGGTAGCCCATGAACGTCGGCAGCCCGCCGCGTTGCGCGGGGCGCGCCGGGCGCGAGACTAGCTCGTAGCGATAGTCGAGCAGCCCGGAGAGCGCGGTGTGGAGGTTATGCGAATGGACCCAGTCACCCGGGGTGATCGGCGCCGTGGCGAGTCCGATGGGAACGCCGTACTTGATGATTTGCTGATCGGGTTCCAGCGATGCGAGCGCGATCTTGTGGCCTGGAGGTACGTCCTGGCGCGCCACGATCGTCTGCCCGTCTATCTCGACGCGCTCACCCGCCGCGATCGGACGAAGCGCGATCGCCACGTTGTCGCCATCGGCGATGCGAATGACCGACGGCCGTTGGCCCGCCGTTACGATATCGCGTTCGATCGTCGCCGAGTCGGTCATCGCGCTCCCATCGCCGCGGGCGCGTGGAATGACGGCGCCTCCGGCGGCGAGCCGAGTTTATAGGTGTCGCGCGCCAGCTCGTACGCCATCGCGCGCGCCAACACGCGCGCGTCCTCGATGTCGATGACATGCCGCGCCACCAAGCGGCCGAGATAGTTGGCGTCCACGCGACGCGACAGATCGTGGCGAGCCGGGATCGAGCAGAAGGCGCGGGTGTCGTCGTTGAACCCGGCGGTATTGTAAATGCCCGCCGTCTCGGTGACCTGATGACGATAGCGCGTCATGCCTTCGATCGAATCATGAAACCACCACGGTGGCCCCAGTCGCATCGCCGGATAGTGGCCCGCGAGCGGCGCGAGCTCGCGCGTATACGTCGATTCGTCGAGCGTAAACACGACGAAGGTGAACCGCGGATCGTTGCCGTACGCGTTGAGCAGCTCGGACAAATTGCGCGTGTACTCGGTGGCGACGGGGATGTCACCGCCCTTGTCGGCGCCGAACCGCTGGGCGACGGCTCGGTTGTGATCGCGGAACGAGCCCGGGTGAAGCTGCATCACAAGCCCGTCCTCGACCGACATCCGCGCCATCTCGATCAGCATGTGTGCCTCAAAGAGCATCTGATCCCCCGGCGTCGCATCGCCGTTGAGCGCGCGACCGAAGATCTCGCGCGCGTTTTCTGGGGAGAGACGCGCCGTGTACGGCTTGACCACGGCATGATCCGTCGCGGCCGCGCCAAGCGATTTGAAATACCGGCGACGCTCCTCGAGGGCGGCGATGAACGATGCGAAATCGGCGACCTCGCCGCCGTTCGCGTTCGCCAGCGCATCGAGCTCGGTGCGCCACTCCGGAGACGCGACTCCGAGCAGCGCATCGGGGCGGAAGGTCGGGATGACGCGACCATTCCACCTTCCTTGGCGAATCGCGCGATGCGCATCGAGCGGGTCGGTCGCCTTGTCGGTCGTCGCCAACACTTCGATGTTGAACCGATCGAACAGCGCCTGCGGTCGAAATTCCGGTTGCGCGAGTCGTTCAGCGATCTCGTCGTAGACGTATTCAGCCGAGCCGCCGTCGAGTTTCACGCGGACCTCGAACAGGTCGTGCAACTCGTGATCGAGCCACGCTCCGGTCGGCGTGCCGCGAAATAGATAATAGTGCTCGGCGAATAGCTGCCAGATCTTTCGCGGATCGGTCTCGACGGGCGTGTCGTCTCGCGTTGGAATGCCGAGCGATTCCAGGGGGACGCCTCGAGAATAGAGCATCCGGAAGACGTAGTGATCCGGAGTGATCAGCAGTGCCGTGGGCTCGGGGAACGGCGAGTTCTCGGCCAGCATCGCCGGATCAACGTGTCCGTGGGGACAGATCAGCGGCAGCTCGCGAGTCTCCTCATACAACGCGCGAGCGACGAATCGGACGCTCGGGTCCGAGTCGAAAAACCGGTCCTCGTGGAGGACGAGCGGCTGGTAGATGCCGCGTCTCATTTCGCGGGCGCGCGATGGCGCATCTTGATGCCTGGCCACATTTGTTCAAATTAAGAACAAAATCCGGATTGCGTTAGGTCTCGGCTTCCCCATCCCCAGCATGAGAAAGATCAACACTCGAAGCTTCATTCGCGCCACTCGGTCCACCCCGCGTGAGATCAACCGGCAGATTTTGCTCAATTTAGTGCGCGAGCACCAGCCGATCTCGCGAGCGGACCTGGCGCGCCGGATGAGCGTTGGGCGAGGGATGGTGACGTCGCTGGTGAGCGAGCTCTTGACTGACGGCTCGATCTACGAGGGCACGACCGTCGACGCCCCCCGCGGCCGCAAGCCGATGATGCTGTATGTCCGCACCCATGACCGCCTCGTCATCGCGGTCGACGTACGCTTCAGCAAGACGTACCTGATGTTGAGTGACTTCAACGGGACACCCATCGCGCTCGAGACGTTCGATACGGTCGTCGATCCGGAGGCGCTCGTCAGCACGCTCGCCCGACGCATCCCGCGGCTCCTCAAGACCCACCGGGCGATCGGGAAATGCAACGGGATCGGCCTCGTCGTGCCCGGAATGGTCGATCAGCTCACCGGCCGAGTCCTCAACGCACCCCAACTCGGCTGGCGCGACGTCGACGTTCGGAACGCCCTCGCCGAGGCGACCGGATTCTCCGTGCACATCGAGAACGCGCCGATCGCCTGCGCGCTCGCCCAAATGTGGCTCGGCCAACGCGGCGGTGATGCACCCCGCGACTTTGTGTATGTCACGGTATCGGACGGTGTGGGCGCGGGCGTGGTGGTGAACGGAGAGGTCGTTCGCGGCCATAACAATACCGCCGGCGAGTTTGGGCACGTACCGATCGACCCGTTGGGGCCGACCTGCTTGTGCGGGTCACGCGGGTGCCTCGAGGCCTATACGTCCAACCTCGCCACGCTATCGCGCTACCTCGGACACGAGTTCTCGCCGACCGAAACTCGCCACCTCCTCCAACAGTCCGGTCTCACGATAACCGATGTGTTGGCGCGCGCTCGATCGGGCGACAATCGAGCCGTCGCGGCGTTGCGCGAAACGGCGGAGCATTTGGGCGTGGGATTGGCGATCATCATCAACACGCTCAACCCCGCTCAGATATTCGTCGGCGGCGAGATCACCGAGGCATGGGATCAACTGGCGCCGGTCATGCGGGAAATCATCGCAACCCGCGCGCTCACGTCGCTCGCCGCCGCAACACCGATGACACCGGAACCAGCCAGCAGTTATCCGCGGCTGCGCGGAGCGACGGCGCTCGTGGCGGCGCCGATTTTCGCAGCACCACAGGTGGCGTAGCAGATCTGGGCCGCATTTTCTTGCGCGGCACGATCACCGTATCCGCCGGCGACGACGGCGCGAACGTTCCGCTGAAGGTGATGAGCGTGTCGAGTTGCTGGAGGAGACGGGGTCCCACCCCTGCGACGCGTCGCAGCCCATCCTTGCTCGTGAATGGTCCGCGCATCATTCGATCGGCGACGATGCGCCTCGCCATCATCGGCGTAACGCCGGGCAGCAAATCGACCTGCGCGGCGGTAGCCACGTCGAGATCGAGTTTGCTCTTCGTGGGTGGGCGCTGATCCGATGAGTCCGATGCTCCACGTCCGCGCCGACCGCCGCGTTTCGCGGCGCTTCGGCCGCGTCCCTGCTGCATGCGTGCCGAATCGGCCGCGGCGAGTTGGTGCTCGAGCGCTGGCTGAGCGGCGACGCTCTTCGCGCCCGTCGCGGCGCGCATGACTCGCACACCGGCACCAAGAACGGCAATCGCGCCGACGAAAACGAGCGCTTTGTGGTCTGATCGTAGCGACATGAGCGCAAGCTAGGCGCTCGCTCCGGCCCCTCCATCACCATCTGGCCGCGCATCGTACCAAACACCTGCGACGTCGGGCGTCGGTCACATGCGATCCCAAATAACATGGGGTTCTCGATAGCAACGAAAGCGCGGCGCGTCGTGTCGAATCTCGTATTGGGATGGTGGAAAGACCCGTGAAACTTCCGGCGGCGCGAAGCGTACGCCAGTTATTGCCGGGCCTCCCGCCTTCCCGCCCGTGAACGAACGCTGTCAAACGATGAGCTCGAGGCCGACCCCATGCTCGTCCCCTCCGCGCGCCCACGCTTCCGCGCCAGCCGTCTCTTCGCCGTACTCTCCGCGCTAACACTGTGCGTTTTTGGGCCGCGATCAGCGTTTGCTCAAGACGCGACGCATGATGTTCTGCGCGGACAGGTGCGCGGAGCCGACAGCGCCGGCATCCGCAACGCGACCGTGTCCCTCGCGCCGACAACGGCGGCCGCCGGCGCGCCACCGTTCGTCGTGCGTACTGACTCGACCGGTCATTGGTCGATGACCGTTCCCGGCACGGCACCGACGTACACGGTGTCGATCACCGCGCTCGGATACGCGCCGACGAAGGTCACGGCGCGGCGAACGGGTGAGACGGCCATCGTCGTCAACGTGACGCTGTCGCGGGCCGTGGTGAACCTCGGCCCGGTGCGTGTAAGCGAGAGTCGGCGGGCGCCGCCGCAACGTGAAGGTATCGGTACGCCGCAAGAGCAAACGTCGTCGGAGCGCGGCGTCGACAACGCGCCGGGCGCGATCGCCGCCGCCGACCAGGGCAATCTCGCCGCGATGGCGGCGTCGGTTCCCGGCGTGTCGCTCATTCCAGACGCCAACGGCGGACCGCCGGGTTTCTCAGTGCTCGGTCTGTCGCCCGATCAAAACAGCGTGACACTGAACGGCATGCAGTTCAGCGGCGGTGACATTCCGCGTGACGCGATCGCGTTCACGCGAGTCGCGTCGACGTCATTCGATGTTTCGCGCGGCGGATTCAGCGGCGGACAGTTGGCAATCGGCGCATTCTCGGGAGGCAACTTCCACCAGCGGAACGCGCACATCACGTTCGACTCTCCGACGTTGCAGTTCACCGATCCCGTCGGGCGTCAACTAGGCAATCAATACACGAACGGCCAGCTCAGTGGGTCGTTCTTCGGCCCGATCGTGTTCGACAAAGTGTTCTACAACATGGCGTTTCAAGTCGGACGGCGGAGCAGCGACGTTCAGTCATTGCTGGCGAACGACGTCGGCTCGTGGGAGCGAATCGGCGTCGCGCCCGATTCGGTGCAGCGACTCATCACATCGCTGTCGCACGCGGGCGTACCGTTGACGGGCGCCGTTTCTCCGTCGGACAAGCAGCGCACCAACGCCTCCGCGCTCGCGCGAATCGATTGGAACAAATCGCAGGACATGAGATCGAACATGGTGGTCTCGGTGCGTCGCAACACGTCGTCGGCCCTGTTCCTCGGCGCGACGGCGGTCCCGGGCCACGGCGGCGACGAGACGTCGTCCGGCGCCGACATCACCGGGAACATGTCCGCGTACATCCACAAGAACATTCTGAGCGATCTGCGCGTCGGTGCGCACGTGAATCGCACGAGCGACGATCCGTATCTGAACCTTCCCGACGCGCGGGTCCTCGTGAGCTCGCAACTCATCGATGGCAGCACAGGAATCACGTCGCTGGCGTTCGGCGGCAACGCGTTCCTCCCGCGTGCGGTCGACAATTCCGGCGGTGAGATCTTCGAGCAGGTGTCGTGGCTGTCCGAGGACGGCACGCATCGCACGCGCGTGACGGCCAACCTGCGCGACGATGCGTTCTCCCAAGACCAATACGCCAATCGTCGCGGCAGTTATTTCTACAACTCGATCGCCGACATCGACGCCAACAAGCCGGCGAGCTTCAACCGCACGTTTGTCTCGCACAACGTCTCGTCGAACGCGTTGAACAGCGCCTTCTCCTTGGGCGATAATTGGCAACCGACGGGCAGGACGCAGTTCTTGTACGGTGTTCGCGTCGAGGGCGTCCGGTTCGGCGACAAACCCGATTTCAATCCCGACGTCGAGTCGGCGTTCCATGTCCGCACCGACAACACGCCGAGCGAGTATCACGTGAGCCCGCGCGTGGGATTCTTCTGGGGCATCGGCGATCGCGGCACCAAAGGTCTGCGTGGCGCGCCGAAGGTTCAGCTTCGCGGTGGCGTCGGCGAGTTCCGCAACAGCACCGCGGCGACTCTCATCGCGCCGGCAATGCGCGCGACCGGGCTGCCCGACGCCGTGCGTCAGATCCAGTGCATCGGATCCGCGGTGCCGATCCCCGATTGGAGTGCGTTTGCCAACAACGAGTCCACGATTCCCACGCAGTGTTTGGGCGGAGTGAGCTCGTTCTCGAGCACGCAGCCGAACGTTTATCTCATCGGACCCGGCTACGCCGCGCAACGCAGTTGGCGCACCAACTTCGCTATTACGGGACCGACGCCGAGCAAGTGGGTCATCTTCCAGGCGGAAGGGGTTTACTCGATCAACTTGCACCAGCAAGCGCCGCTGGATTTGAACTTCAAGCCGGCGCAGCAGTTCACGCTCGGCGCTGAGGGCTCACGCCCGGTGTACGCGGCGCCGACGAGCATCGTTCCAGCGAGCGGCGCGGTCACCAATCGAGACTCACGCCTATTCTCGCAATTCGGTAGCGTTACTGAGCTCACGTCGAATCTGCGGTCGGAGAGCAAGCAACTGATCCTCACGTTATCGCCGCTGCAGTTTGTTCCAGGATTCACGTGGAACCTGAATTACGTGCACCAGTGGCTGCGCGAACAGGGACGCGGCTTCGGCGGGACGACGGCGGGCAATCCGTTGGATGTCGAATGGGCACGGAGCTCGATGGACGCGCGGCATCAAGTCAACGCGTCGATCACAATGCGTGTGCACGACCTATTCTCCTTCGCGGTCTGGTCACGCTTCTCCTCGGGCTCGCCGTTCACGCCAGTCGTGTCGGGCGACATCAATGGCGACGGCCAATCGAACGACCGCGCGTTCATGTTCAATCCGGCGACGGCCGATTCGGCGGTGCGCGCGGGCATGACGTCGCTGCTCGCCAGCGCGTCGCCCCGAATTCGGAACTGCCTCGAGCGGCAACTGAATCAGATCGCGCAGCGCAATAGCTGCGAGGGGCCGTGGACGGCGACCACCAATGCGGTCGCGACGCTCAACCCCGAGAAGCTCGGGATGCAGAACCGAGTCACGCTCTCGCTGTCGCTCACCAATTTTCCGGCCGGCCTGGACGCGCTCCTGCATGGCAGCTCGAAGCTGCAAGGCTGGGGACAGTCGGGATTCTCCGATCCATCGCTGCTCACCGTGCGCGGCTTCGACCCGACGACCAACCGCTACAAGTACGAGGTCAATTCGCGGTTCGGCGATACCCGTCTCTCGCGGACGGGAACGCGGAATCCTTTCCTCGTCACGCTCGAGGCGCGAATGCAGCTCGGCCACATTTTCGTCGAGCAAGCGGTCGATCAAGCGATGGCGCCCGGGCGGACGCGCGGCAAGGACAAGCTGAGCCCGAGCCAGATCAAGCAGCGCGCGATGAATAGCGTGTTCAATCCAGTCGGGCAACTGCTGGCCGTGAAGGATTCGTTCACATTCATTACGAAGGATCAGTTGACCGCCCTGGCAACGCTCCAGCGACGCATCGGGGCGCAGCAGGACTCGGTCTGGAATCCGGTGGCCGACTGGTTGGCTGCGCAGCCCGCGGAATTCGATCGGAAAGCGGTGCTCGATCGTGTCTACGACGCGCAGCTGAGGATGTTCGACGTGGTGGTAGCCGGAATCCGCGAGGTGAAGCAGATTCTGTCGGCGGAACAGATTCGCGAGCTGCCACCGTTCATGTTAATCGCGTTCGACGAGAAGGCGCTGATGCAAACGCGGCCCACTATGGCGTTCTTCCCGAACTTCTGAGGCCTCACATGACTCGAGCGACGACAGGTGTTCGTCAGGCACTAGTTGTCATCGCCGCGGTGACGGCGGCATCGTCCTCGAGCGCACAAACGCAAACGCAGTTCCTCATTCGGAAAGGCAAAGACACCGTCGCGGTCGAACGATTCACCCGCGACGGCCCCACGTTGTCCGGCACGATCACCCAGTCGAATGGGCTTCGCAGCGAGTACGTCGCAAACCTTCGGGCGGACAACACCGTCGAGCATATGGAGATGTCCCGGCAAGGGACGCAGGGTCCGGCGGCACTCATGTCGATCGACTTTGTCGACACGTTGGTGAAGGCGTCGGTCACGGGCGGCCCGCAGCCTGTGAACCTCACCTTGCACACGAGCATGAAGCCGCTGCCGTTTCTCATCCAGTCGTTCGCGCTCGCCGAGCAGATCGTGAAGGCAAGCCATCCAACGACCGGGCAGACGGTGCGGTGGACCGCCATACGACTCGGTGCCGGCGATACTGCATCGTTGAGCGTGGCCCGCGTGCATGCCGACTCTGTCGTGATCTCCGTACCGCAGGGCGATTTGCGCATGGCCGTCAATCAGGCCGGCGAGATCCTCGGCGCGGCGTTCCCGCCGCAGCAATGGGTCATCGAGCGCAGCAAGGCCGCGGGGAAGCCGTAACGGCGTACCAGCAGATCCTTCGCTGCGCTCAGGATGACACTAAGACTTCCGATGGCGCTTCGTGCGAACCTCGACCGCGCGCCGATGGAAGTTCGCGAACTGGTCCTGAAGCCGATCGAGCTCCTCGTCGGATAATTCTTCGAGATCGACCAGGTCGTTGCGCGCGCTGTGGACGGCGCGGATCAATTCGTTCAGCTTGAGTTGCATGACCTGCGCGTCACGGTTCTGCGTATGCTGAATCAAGAACACCATCAAGAACGTGATGATCGTCGTGCCGGTGTTGATGACCAGTTGCCACGTGTCGGAGAAATTGAAAATCCGCCCTGTAGCGGCCCACACCACGATGGTCATCAGCGCGGCTGCGAACGCGACGGGTGAACCGGCCGCCTTGGCGACGTGGTGGGCGAATCGGTGAAAGGCATTGCGCAAAGTCGGCTCCTGTGTGATGCCCAAAAAAAGTACGCATCTCTTCCCTCCGTGACGAACTTTGACCCCATCACTCGGCGGAGATCGGTCATGCGAATCGGCATACTCGGGACGGGGACCGTGGGGCAAACCATCGGCACACGTCTCGTCCAACTTGGTCACGACGTGAAACTGGGGTCGCGCGGCGCGACGAACGAGAAGGCGGCAACATGGGTGACCGGCGCCGGAGAGCACGCGACGCAGGGCACCTTTGCCGACGCCGGCGTCTTCGGCGAAATCGTCTTCAACTGCACGCCAGGGATGGTCGCACTCGCCGCCCTCAACGAGGCGGGGGCGGAGAACCTCAAGGGGAAGATTGTGGTCGACGTTTCCAATCCGCTCGACCTTTCGCACGGATTCCCGCCGACGCTCTCCGTGTGTAACACCGATTCCGTGGGCGAACAAATCCAGCGGGCGTTCCCCGACGTGAAAGTTGTAAAGGCTTTGAATACCATGACGGCCCCGCTGATGGTCAATCCGGCCGCGCTTCCCGGAGACCACGAGGTGTTTCTCTGCGGAAACGACGCCGACGCGAAGACGCGGGTGACCGAGCTCCTGCGTTCGTTCGGCTGGCAGGGCGTACTCGACCTCGGCGACATCACCGCGGCTCGAGGTATGGAAATGATCTTGCCCATCTGGCTTCGGCTCATGGGCACACTGAAGACGCCAAAGTTCAACTTCCACATCGCCCGCGGGTGACACGCTGCCGTGATCGACGTCTCGCATTATTGTTCAACGATGTTCTCCATCCAGGATCGCCTATGAAGTCGTTGTCGTCGCCGCTCGTTCTGCTGTCGTTCGCGATCGCCGCATGCGGTGCTCCGGCAACGATTGCCACGTCGCCCGCGCCCGCGCCGACTCCGGTAACAACTGCGGCTGCCTCGACACCGAGCGCCTCGACGCCACTCACGACGTTGCCCGCCGCGACGGTCACCGAGGCTCCACGCAATTGGCAGCTCCTCGACGAGTCGACCGATCACATCCCGGGCATCAGTGTGGAGCGCGCGTATCGCGAGCTCCTCGCCGGCAAGTCGCCCAAGCAGACGGTGCTCGTCGCGATCATCGACAACGGGATCGACACTTCCCATGTCGATCTCAAAGCGAATCTCTGGGTGAACCCGAAGGAAGTCGCCGGGAACAAGAAGGACGACGACAACAACGGCTACGTCGACGACATCCACGGCTGGAATTTCATCGGCGGACGCGGCGGCGAGGACGTGCACTTCGACACGTTCGAGGTGACGCGCGAGTATGCGCGTTGCCACAATCAACCCGCCGCGAGCGGCGAGCCGCCGATTACGGATCAGGTGTACTGCTCGAAGGTGGAAGCCGACTACAACAAGCAGAAGGCGGACATCGAGCGGAACGTCCAGACGTATCAGCAGATTCAGGGCGCGTTGCGCCAGATCATTCCGGTGCTCAAGCAGGCGATCGCGCCGGATACGTTGAGCCCCGATCGCGTGCGCGCGCTGCGCCCGTCGTCGCCGCAGATGACGCAGATGCGTCAGATGTATCTCGAGCTGGCCTCGGAGGGCGCGACCCCCTCGGTGATCGACGACGGCCTCAAATCGCTCGAGGGACAGCTCAAGTACGCGCTCAATCCGTCGTTCGATCCGCGCACGATCGTGGGCGACACTTACACCGATCTCTCCGAGCGTCACTACGGCAACTCCGACGTCATGGGCCAGGACGCAAAGCACGGGACGCATGTCGCCGGCATCATCGGCGCACTGCGCGGCAATGGCATCGGCGTCGACGGCATCGCGGCCGCGGTCAAGTTCATGATGATCCGCACGGTGCCCGACGGCGACGAGCGAGATAAGGACATCGCGAACGCGATCCGCTACGCAGTCGACAACGGCGCGCAGGTCATCAGCATGAGCTTCGGTAAGGCGTATTCGCCGTTCAAGATCGCGGTCGACGACGCCGTGAAGTACGCGGACGCCCACGGCGTGTTGATGGTGCATGCGGCGGGCAACGACGGCCTTGATCTGGCAAAGGGAAAGAGTTTCCCGACGCCGACGTACCTGAGCGGCGGCCGCCCGCAGAACTGGATCGAGGTCGGCGCGTCGTCGTGGAAGGGCGGCGACAAGCTCGCCGCGCCATTCTCGAATTACGGCCAGCGGCAGGTCGACGTCTTCGCGCCTGGCGTCGACATTCTCTCGACGATCCCCGGCAACGAGTACGAACGCGACAGCGGAACGAGCATGGCCGCGCCGGTGGTGAGCGGGCTCGCGGCGCTCATTCTGGATTTCTATCCGAATCTCACCGCCGGCGACATTAAGAACATCATCATGGCGTCGGTCACGCGGACCAATCAGAGCGTGATGCGCCCGGGATCCGAGGACAAGGACAGCGTCTCGTTCCAGTCACTCTCGGTGACGGGCGGCATCGTCAACGCCTACAACGCGCTCAAGATGGCCGAGCAGGTGAGCAACGGAAAAGCGCGTCCGTAGCTGCGCGGCTCATTTCACCAACGTCACCGCCACGTCGCCGACGATTTGCAGGCTCTTGGCCGACACCTTGTCGAACGTGTCCTGCATGGTGTGGTGATAGTTTGGGCTCGACGGCGTGAAGGCGTCGTGCGTCGGTGGCAGCGGCCCGTACTGAATATCCAGCACGTCGATCACATGCATGCCTTTCCGGAGAAACGGCATGTGATCGTCCGTGATCGCTTGTCCAACCTGATCGATGAACACATTCCCGTAGCCCAGATCGGCAGCCGTCTGCCACACGCGTCGCACGACCTCGGGCGCGCTCTGGGCGGAATTCGCTTCCTGGTAGATCTGTAAATCGGCATCGCCGATCATGTCGAACAACACGCCGTAGAGCGGCTTGTAAGTCGGCGACGGCAAGTGATCGGCGAAGTACTGTGATCCGAACAGCGCATCAGGATAGGCACCCGAGCTGTCCGAATCGAACGTACCCCAGTCCTCGCCGTCGACGAACAGCAGATCGACCCCGACCGACGGCGGCGTCTTCTTGAACACGTCGCCGAGTGCGAGGAACAGCCCCACGCCCGACGCGCCATCATTGGCGCCGAGGATGGGACGCGCCTTGTTGCCGAAGTTGGGATCGTCGTCGGCCGTGGGGCGCGTGTCCCAGTGTGTGAGATACAGCACGCGCTCAGTGGCCGCCGGATTGAATCGCGCCAGGATGTTGCGCAGCGGAAGTTTCACACCCTTGGCCGTGGTCTGCGTCCACTGTTGCACCGAGACGCTGTCCGTGCGCTTCTTCATTTCGGCGACGATCCAATCGGCCGCCTTGTCGTGGGCCGGCGTCCCCGGCGTGCGCGGCCCGAACTCGAGATGCGCCTTCACATAGGCGAGCGCCGCCTGACCGTCGAAACCTGTCTTCGGTCCGGAGAAGCGATCTTTGATCTTGCCGCAGCCGTTGAGTGCGACCGCGGCAGCGCAAAACACAGGAATGAAGGGCATTCGCACAGGAGTGGGCTCGCCAGAAGATGCTATACGATAGTCAGTTCCTTGGCCAGCGGCCAAAGTCGGGAACTGCGCGTTTTCTGTTTTCCGAACTCGACGTTCTCCGTTTTCCGTTGTCAGTGTTCAGTTATTCAGTGACGGATGGACCACGACGGTTCTTGACCGTTCACGGAGCCACCAATGAAACGCGCGGCCGCGAAGTCTGGCTTTAGCGAGACCCGTCGCGGAGCCGCGCGACTGAAAACTGATCACTCAAAACGGAGAACGGAAAACGTAGAGTGCGGAAGACTGAAAACG